>WNFQ01000206.1_pt1 | contig 48978 bp, 39 predicted proteins | sample 5400171 | NCBI WGS metagenome assembly WNFQ01 (sample SAMN13153356, study PRJNA577476) | soil metagenome | isolation source: 20 cm soil under Madrone tree | place: USA:California | collected 2016-06-14
ACCTCACGCACATCATGGCTGCAGGAAAATCTGAACCGCATCCGTTTACTTCTGCGGCCCGAATCATAAACGGCGAGCTTTCATATCGCGGCCTTCTGGAAGGTTGAAATAAGATTCCCTACTTCGTGAGATTGCTTTGTTGTAAGACGATCCACTAAACCGCACGAAATAACTCGAACCATTTGCTATTTCGATTTCGTGTGTTTCGTGGATCGGTTTCTTTACCCGAAGAAACACTAAAACAAAATCAGAACACAACGTGCCATTGAGCCGCATTGGTTGTTCATCATACAAAAGCACATAATAGAATCTCGTCAGGTCAAATCAATGGCAGTAGAACACCTCAGAATCCATCGCTGCGAGCGTTGTGATCGCGAAACCACGCATGTGGTCGAGTCGTTGGGCGCGGACAATCGGCCGCACTATTCGTGCTGGGACTGCGTTGAGCGTCATGAGAAACGCTTTAACCAGAAACCGGGCTGGCGGCGGGCGCATCGCACCCAACGCTATCAACCGGCAGGCGAATCTTAACGCGATCGAAAGAGACGTGAACTACTTCTTCTCGTGAATGTCGTGGGTTTCCTCCCACTCGCGCCCGTCACGCGCCAGCAATTCGTCAGCTTCTGTGGGACCCCACGTTCCCGCTTTGTAATTAGGGAAAGCGGGTGGTGGTCCGGCATTCCAGGCAGTCTGTACCGGGGCAACGACACTCCACGCGGCTTCCACTTGATCGGCGCGCTGAAACAAAGTCGCATCTCCCATCATGCAATCATGCAAAAGGCGCTCGTACCCAGTGCTGGGTGTGTTCCCAAAATAATCCTCGTAATCAAAGTTCAGATCGACGGCGCCAATTTTCAGGATTGGTCCCGGGATTTTGGCGCCAATTCGCATCGTGATTCCTTCGTCGGGTTGAATGTGCAGTACGAGGCGATTGTTCGATAGTCGATCGACGGGCGTGTCGCGAAACAGAACGAAAGGCGCGCGCCTGAACTGAATTGTAATTTCCGTGTCGCGCGCAGCCAACCGTTTACCGGTACGCAAGTAAAAAGGAACATCGGCCCAGCGCCAATTGTCGATCAAAAGTTTCAGCGCGATGAATGTTTCAACGCTTGAGTTGGGATCCACGTTGGTTTCGCTGCGATAAGCCGGGACCGGCTGGCCGTCGATCGTGCCAGCGTCGTACTGACCGCGCACTGAACGTCGAAAGGCTTCCTCTGGCATAGGGCATTGGATCGCGTGGAGGATCTTTGTTTGTTCGTCTCTCACCGCGTCGGCTTTGAAAGAAACCGGCGGCTCCATCGCAGTCAGGGTCACGAGTTGCAGCAGGTGGTTCGGGACCATGTCGCGCAACGCGCCTGCCTCTTCATAGTATCCGCCGCGTTGTTCGACGCCGACCTTCTCGCCGGCGGTAATTTGCACGCTGTCGATGTAGCGGCGATTCCAGATAGGCTCGAAGATGCCGTTGCCGAATCGAAATACCAAAATGTTTTGGACGGTTTCCTTGCCCAGATAGTGATCGATACGATAGATCTGATTCTCGTTCAGGATTTGCTTCAGTGCCTGGTTAAGCGTGCGGGCCGAATCGAGATCGCGGCCGAAGGGTTTTTCGATCACGAACCGCCGCCAGCGGTTGTCCTCCTCAGCAGCCAGCCCGACCAATCCGAGCTTTTCCACGACCGGAGCAAAATAATCAGGCGCAGTGGCCAGGTAGAAGAAGTAATTGCCCTGGGTATTTCGTTCAGCGTCGACTTTGCTCAAATTTTCTTTCAGTCGGAGATATGTCTGGTCGTCATCGAAATCACCTGACAGGTAATAAAGGCGCTCTTCCAACCAACGCCACGTGTCCTGGTCAACCTCACCAGAGGCAAACTCGTGCAGGTCATCGCCGAGTCGTTTTCTGAACTCTTCGTCGTTCATCTCTGCGCGAGCCACGCCCACGACAGCAAAGTTATCGGGCAACAGATTGCTTTTTTTGAGATGGAAGAGAGAGGGAACTAACTTTCGTTTGGTAAGATCGCCGGCCGCGCCAAAGATCACCAGCACGCACGGCGGTGAAGTGTGACGTCCGGATGTTTGGGTGGCCTGCGGGTCGGTTTCGTTGGATGTCGTCATAGTTAATGAAGAAAACCAGAAAAACGGCTCCTGTGCTTATTGATTCGTTTGATTTCGTGGATCATTTCCGCGGCACTTGATCCACGAAATCACACGAAGCCGCACGAAAGAGGCCCCGTTCAAGTCAGTTTCGAAACACCCACTAATCTCTCGCCTTCGGTTCCAAATGCCCGCCAAACTTCTGTCGCATTGCGGAAAGGATTTTTTCAGCGAACGTGTGCTCCTGACGCGAACGAAAGCGGGTGTACAGCGCAGCGCTGAGCACCTCGGCCGGAACGGCTTCCTCGATCGCCGCCATGATCGTCCAGCGCCCTTCACCCGAATCCTGGACAAAGCCGCTGTATTCAGCCAGCTCCGGATCTTCGACCAGCGCCATAGCTGTCAGATCGAGCAGCCATGAAGAGACGACGCTGCCGCGGCGCCAGACTTCGGCAATGTCCGCCACGTTCAGATCGTAGCGGTGTTCTTCCGGCAGCTCTTTCGCATTGGCGCCGTGAAAAATGTCAAAACCTTCAGCGTAAGCCTGCATCAATCCATACTCGATGCCGTTGTGGACCATCTTTACAAAATGGCCTGCGCCGGATGGGCCGCAGTAAAGATATCCGTCTTCGACGGTGCCGGTACTCTGTTCTCGTCCGGGTGTGCGCGAAATATCACCGCGGCCGGGCGCCAGCGTCTTGAAGATTGAATCGAGATGATGAAAAGTTTCTTCGGGTCCGCCGATCATCATGCAGTAGCCACGCTCTAATCCCCACACGCCGCCGCTGGTTCCTACATCGATATGGTTGATGCCTTTGTCGCGCAACGCCAGAGCCCGGCGGGCATCGTCTTTGAAGTAAGAGTTGCCGCCATCGATGATGATATCGCCCGAGTCCATGCGAGCCGCCAGATCAGTAACGGTCTTTTCAGTCGCGGCGCCGGCCGGCACCATGATCCAAATCGCCCGGGGTTTGCTGAGCTTGGCGATCAAATCGTCGAGTGATTCAGCACCGGTTGCGCCTTCGCTGGCGAGTTGCTTCACATTGTTCGGGTTCGTGTCCCAGACGACGCAGTTATGTCCACCGTGCATCAGCCGGCGCACCATATTCGCGCCCATCCGGCCCAGACCGATCATTCCAAGTTGCATGTTGAGTTCGTCTCCTCAGTTAAACCTGACGGACCGCGGCTTTGCCTTTCCGATCAAGTTGAATCAATTTCTGACTGGCGTTCCAAAGTGGCACAGACTTTAGTCTGTGAATCTCGATACGTAATCACAGACTGAAGTGTGTGCCACTGACAGGGATCGAAAGCAAAGGTTGCGTGCCGGTGCCAGGCCTTTACCGCACATCAGGCGACAGAGCCGCATCTCGCAGCTATGCCAGTGCGGCTCTTATCGCGAATTCCAGAATCGCTAATCCTCCATTTACATCCGCGCCCAGGTGCATCCGCAGTGCACGCCGCCCGCGTTCCGCGAGCACCTCAAAATCACCACGCGCTTGCGCAGCCTTTACGATTCCAAATGTGTACTTCCGTCCAGGGACGGGCAAGTCCGTCGCGTCATCGCATGTGATCTGAAGAAACACGCCGGTGTTTGGTCCACCTTTGTATGCTTGCCCGGTGGAATGCAGAAAACGCGGTCCAAAACCGAGACAAGTGGCCACGCGTCTCGTATCTCGCACCATTTGACGTGCCCACTGCAGCTTTCCTTCATTCGCATCATTCATCTCGATGTAGGCGAGTAATGCAAAGTAATCTCCGGGTTGCAAGCGATCCAGGTGTGCTTTCAGATATGACATCAAAGAACGATTTCCGATTGCCGCGTTCAATGCTTCGGCGTACTCCTCGTCGGCGAAGAGCTTGACGCCGTCAGCTTCAAACATCGGAGTTTCAGCCGGCAGTGAGCCACTGCGTTCGTACTCCTCAGTAAGCTTCCTGGTCGCTATCTTACTCGCCTCAACGTCAGGCTGGTCGAAGGGATTTATGCCGATGATCGAGCCGGCTACCGCCGTCGCTATCTCCCAGCGAAAGAATTCCTGCCCCAGATCGTAAACATCAGCAACTGAGATGGTCACGACCGGTTGACCAGCGCGTTCGAGATCCGCGATCTTCTCATCCTGGCGCGAGTCCGGCGCTGACTCGAGACGAAGATAGACAAACACACGATCCTCTCCATAGGTCTCGGGCTTGGCGAGCGATTCTCGATCGACTGGAATTAATCCATGGCCATTCTTGCCGGTTGACTCCGCTAGCAATTGTTCCAACCACGCGCCGAGATCGTAAATTCCCGGCGACGCGACGATCGTAATTTTGTCCCGGCGCTGATTTTGCGCCACCCCAAGAATCGCCCCCAGAATAACCGCGGGATTATCAAGCGCGCCGGCGTCCGGCCCGCAGCCCAAGATCATCCTGCTCGTCCGATCCAGGAACTTCACAATATCGACGCCGATCGCTGCTGCCGGCGCGAGGCCGAAGTCGGAAAGCGCCGAGTAGCGTCCACCGATGCTGGGCACACCCAGGAAAATTTTTCGAAAGCGATCGGTCTCAGCCGCTTGCCGCAGCTTTGATCCGGGATCTGTGATCGCGATGAATCGGTTACCAACTTCGGCATCGCCGACAACCTGCCGAGCTCGCTCGAAAAAATATTGTTTGAAGATGTTCGGCTCGAGCGTTGTGCCTGACTTACTCGAGACAATGAACAGCGTTTTGGCGAGATCGATGCTGTCTTCGATAGACTTAATCCGGGCGGGATCGGTTGAATCGAGCACGTGCAGCTCTGGAAATCCGGGAATCCTGCCAAACGACTCGCGCATGACCTCTGGACATAAGCTGGATCCCCCCATTCCGAGAAGCAGCACATGCGAAAACTTCGCATCCTTCACTTCGGCGGCAAAGTTTGTGAAGCGCCGGACATTTCTTTGCTGTTCGGCGACGATATCCAACCAGCCCAGCCATTTGTCTTCGCCGCTGTTTGTCCACAAAGAAGGATCGCGCGCCCAAAGCTTTTGGACCTTGCCCGTGGTCTCCCAATCATCAAGCGTGGCCTTGACGACTTCAGACAAGTCGCGCGGCAGAGAAAAAGTTTGCAGGTTGATGTCGGATGCCATAACGCGCCTGCTCCAGCTCTAGGGTGCGTGCGCGGAACGCGTCGCTACCAGATTGCTGAGGCTTTCAGTATAGGGGGCCCGGGCGACGCCACGATCGGTGATGATCGCGGCGATGAATTCGTGGGGAGTGACATCGAAAGCAAAGTTGTGCACGTCTACGCCATCAGGAGTGAGTTGATGATTGCCAATGTGCGTGACTTCCTTTGCGCCGCGCTGTTCGATAGGAATCTCTTCACCTGTCGGCGTATTGAGATCGACGGTTGAAATCGGCGCGGCCACATAGAAAGGGATGTTGTGTTGCTTTGCCAGGACCGCCACCATGTAGGTCCCGATCTTATTAGCGGCATCGCCGTTGGCCGCAATGCGATCGGCGCCCACCACTACACAATCAACTTTGCCCTGCTTCATCACATGACCGGCCATGTTGTCCGTGATAACGGTGACGGGAATTTTATCCTGCGCGAGTTCCCAAGCGGTCAGGCGAGCGCCCTGTAAAAAGGGCCGCGTTTCGTCCGCGATCACAGCGACGTGTTTTCCGGCATCGATCGCGCCGCGAATCACGCCCAGCGCCGTGCCGTAATCTCCGGCCGTGGCCAACGCGCCGGCGTTGCAATGCGTCAGCACTGTCGCGCCATCGGCGATCAACTCGCCGCCAAATTTTCCCAGGGCACGATTCGATGCAATGTCTTCGTTGAAGATCGCCAGCGCTTCGCTGACCAGGCGCTCCTTAATCTCTTCAACGTTTTTGGTTTCGCCTTTGGCTTTCAGAAGCGCGCCGCGCATGCGTTCGATTGCCCAAAACAAATTCACGGCCGTCGGCCGCGTCGCTTCCATGACCTGGCACATGTATTTGAAATCGTATTCCAAATCGGCTACGGACGTTCCCACCGATTGACTGGCTCCGAGGGCGAGGCCCATCGCTGCCGAGACGCCAATCGCCGGCGCTCCGCGCACAACCATTTTCTTGATCGCGTCGGCGATTTCTTCGTACGAACGCAGCATTAGATATTTTTCTTCGGTGGGCAGCAGACGCTGGTCGAGCATGCGCACACCTTCATTCGTCCATTCGACGGTTTTGATCATCGAGTCCTTAAATAGTCTTGGTTTGAAGTGCAGCGTGAATCTTACTTGAGCGAGAGAATCATGGCAACGCCTGGTGCTGACGATAGAGAAAGAGAAAAGAGATCTACGAATTCACACGAAAGAAACCGAAGGATGGCCGGTATTCATCGCTTCATGTCGTTTAGTGGATCGTATTGACGGATGGCCAACTGGACCTTTTCCAGCAGCCCGCTAACTCGCACCTGCTGCTGTGTTCGCCCCGGCGCTCAACTCCGCGGCGATCTCTCGCACCTGGCCCGTATGCCTCGTCTCGTGACTGCCAACAAACAGCAGCCATTGATAGATATTGATCGGCCCCAGCACCGGATGCGGTTGAATGACTTCGCTTAAAGCCAAACCGTCTCCGGGCGTTACGCCGGCGCGGAGCGCGGCACGCGTCTGCTCCAAAGCTGTCCAGGCCGATGCCGCATCGAGTTTGCCGTCTGGACGAACCTCATCGGGAGCATTGCGGCGACGACTGCGATCGGCGATCAATGCCAGGTCAAGGCTATTGAGCACCGACGACGTTTCCAGCTCAGGCCCGACTCCCGCTGCATTCGCATCCGCAACCCATTTAGTCATACCCATGCCGATACGCCTCTCAATCATGACGAGGTGCTGCAGTACCTGCGCCACTGACCAGCGGTCGGGACCGGGCTCTTTGTCGCGCAAGCCGGTTGGGACTAGCTCTATTGCCTCTCGCAAAGCCGTGCGTTCAGAGTCGAGATAGTTAAGCACCTCTTCCAATCTTGGATTCATAAGTCGTTCTCCTCTGCCATTGAGTAGCACTACCTGAACTGTCAGGTCAACCTGAGTCGCATGGAAGAGCAAAGTTCTTTATGGGTCCTCTCTGAAGGAGCCTCGAAAGCCGTCGAGGTTAACCTCCAAGCTTCTTCACTCCGGAGGAGTGAGATGTCTATAGAAAGGTAGCCCCACGTCGTCATCACTCCGTTCGGAGGGTTTGACTCGTTATCTATAGACATCTCACCCCCTAACGGGGCGAAAGCCAAGGTTACTTCTCCGCTGTTTTCCGACAGACCTTTGAAGAGACGTGCTAATGAAATCCATCCAGATCTCCCGGACACGATCCCGACAACATTTTTGACTTCACCAGGCGCGCGTGGTAACGTGCGCCTTCAATCGAAGTATAGTTCTTTCAAATGCGTTTGGGTGTCCCGCGTCGAGCGGGAAGAATAGGGAAGCGGGTGAGAATCCCGCGCGGTCGCGCCACTGTGAAGATCGTTTGCTAACGAGTGACGATGCAAAAGCCAGGAGACCTGCCCGAACGCTGTTTGCAGCTTGAGAACGCCTCGCGCAAGGGTGTTCAGGCCGCCTTGGGAATTCTCTTCTCAGAAAAGATCCCGTCGCCAGCCTGTCGCTTTTGCGTGGCAGAAAGGTCGACGGGATTTTGTCTTTTCAGCTAACTTTGGAGTGCGCCGACAACGGCAGCGCTTTGGATTCACCAAGAGATCCAAAGCGGCGTCGCGCTACGCTTGCCGCCGCAGTCCAAATTCTGTTGATCGCGATGCTGATCGTGCTGGGAACGTCGTCTTGCTTCGATCGACAAAAGAAAACGTCTACCTCCACAACCCGCGCAGTCATCGACGAAGCGGGCCGGCACGTCCAACTCGCCACGCACATCGATCGCATCGTCTCACTCGCACCCAATCTGACGGAGATCGTGTACGCAGTCGGCGCCGGCGATCATCTGGTGGGTGATACCGAGTACTGCGATTATCCGGCGGCCGCGAAGAACGTCGCGAAAATTGGCGACACGATCCATCCGAGCATCGAACGCATCATCGCGCTCAAACCGCAAGTAGTTCTGGTCTCGACCGCTTCACAACTGGAAGCTTTCACCAAACAGCTCGATGAGCAAAAGATCGCCGTGTATGTCACCAACCCGCGCAGTTTGGAAGAAGTCTTTCGATCCATCGAAACCCTGGGCGACTTGTTTGGGCATCACGATGGAGCTGCGAGTCTCGTTACGGATATGCGCGCCCGATCATTTACGGTGGAGGTTGCCATGCGGTCCGTAAGACCAGTCAAAGTCTTCTACCAGGTCTCGGGCGAACCTCTCTACACGATTGGCCGTGAGTCATATTTGACGGATCTAGTGCGGCGCGCCGGAGGAACTTCGGTCACTGCGGACGTGCCTGGCGCGTTCCCGCGGTATAGCGACGAAGCAGTACTGGCGGCGCGACCGGAAGCGATCATCCTGCCGAGTGGCGGGTCAATGGGAACGGCAAATTTAACACCGGCGGCGGCGCTCAAGAACTCTCCGGCGGTGCTTAACAATCGCGTTTACAAGATCAACGACGACCATCTATCGCGGCCCGGTCCACGGCTCATCGACGGATTGGAAGAGATGGCGCGGGCGCTGCATCCGGGGGCGTTTAAGTGAAGAGAGGTACTGCCGCGGTGATTTCAGGGACGGGAGATCCGATTGTCGATTAAGCGACAGCAGTCAATCGAATCGAGCCGAGCTACCTTCGGCCGCACGATTTTGATCTGCGGCTGCCTGGTGCTGCTGCTTGCCGTCGTCGCTTTGATCGCCGCGCTGTTGGGCAGCCAGCGTCTTCCCCTTAAGGGTTCCGTTTGCGCGCTCGCAGGCGGAACAAACTGCGGACTCTCTTCCGAAGAGCAAGCGATCCTATTCGACTTACGTTTGCCGCGAATCTTGCTTGCCGGGGCAGTCGGTATGTGTTTAGCAGCCGCCGGCGCTGGTTACCAGGCGCTACTAAGAAATCCGCTGGCGGAGCCTTACCTGCTCGGAGTTTCGAATGGGGCTGCGGTCGGCACTATGACGGCGCTGGTATTTTTCGGCGCGCATGAGTGGAGCCGTCCAGTGCTGGCCTCTGCTGGCGCGCTAATAGCCACGCTGGTGGTTTACCAACTCGCGCGCGGACGTGCCGGCGCGACACCAGAGCGGTTGATCCTTGCCGGCGTAATCGTGACGACATTTCTTTCATCGGCGATCGTGTTCATCACGACGCTGATGGACGCGACCCGCATTCGCTCGTTTACGTTCTGGCTGTTGGGAGACCTGTCGGGAACTACGACAAATCTACTGGCCATAGCTTTCATCGCCGCGGCAGTCGGAGTTGGAGTGCTTGCACTGAACGCACGTTCGCTAAACCTGATGATGTTGGGAGAGCGGGACGCTTTCGATCTCGGCGTCGAAGTGGGCCGGGTGCGGCTGACAGTTTTTATAGCCGCGAGTTTATTAGTGGGTGCATCGGTGGCCTCCAGCGGCTCGGTCGGCTATGTCGGTTTAGTGGTCCCGCACCTGGTGCGACTTTCTTTTGGGAGTGACAACCGCGTGGTGATCGCTGCGTCCGCTTTGGCCGGCGCCGCGTTTGTCATCGTCGCCGACACGGTTGCGCGCACGATCATCGCACCGCGCGAATTGCCGGTAGGCGCGATCACGGCCCTGATTGGTGCTCCGCTGTTTATTTATCTGCTGAAGAAGAGGTGAGTGGCACAGACTTCAGTCTGTGTTGAGCCTTTCTTCAGAATCACAGAATCACAGACTGAAGTCTGTGCCACTATATGCTCGAAGCGAAAAACATCACGGTGAATTACGGTGACCGCGGCGCGGTGATTGACCTCTCTCTGCAAGCGCGGCCGGGTGAACTGATTGCCATAATCGGCCCCAACGGCGCGGGCAAATCCACTCTGCTGCGCGCGCTCAACCACAGCGTTGAGCCGGCTTGTGGCCAGGTCTTGCTTGATGGCAAACCACTTCGAGCTTATGCCCGGCGAGCGGTTGCGCGGCAGATCGCGGTCGTTGCTCAGGAAGCTGAGTTGCGGTTTCCGGTGACGGTGATGGAGTTCGTGCTCGGCGGACGTTATGCGTGGTCGAGCGCCTGGGGCTGGGAAAGCGAGCAGGACGTTGAAGTTGCTCGCCGCATTCTGCGCGAAACCGAACTTGAAGATTTCGAAGTTCGCTTAATGAACGAATTGTCCGGCGGGGAACGCCAGCGCGCAGTGGTCGCGCGGGCACTTGCGACCGAAGCAAGAGTATTTCTTTTGGACGAGCCGACCGCCAACCTCGATCTGGCTCATCAGGCCACGATGCTGAGACTGGTGCGCGGCCGCTGTGATGATCAGCAGAGCGCGGCCATCGTGGTCACGCACGATGTGAACCTGGCAGCGGAATTTGCTGATCAGGTGATGCTTTTGAAAAACGGTCGCGAGATTGCCGTCGGCTCCCCGCAGTCAGTGTTCACGGCAGAGTTACTGAAAAGAGTTTTTGATTTGGAGGTGCTGGTTGACGCGCATCCGGTCTCGGGTGCGCCCAGGATCACGCCGGTGCATTTGATGAAGTCAGTAAGTGGCACAGACTTCAGTCTGTGATTTTTCTCAGGATGATTGTGATGAAAGTTGCAATCACAGACTGAAGTCTGTGCCACTAGTAACGCAAACGCACAGACCCTGAAGCCTGTGCCAACATCAACCGTTGAGAGGTGAGACAGGGAAGGCGGTGCAAAGCCGCCACTGCCCGCGCAACTGTAAGCGGTGACAACACTCCGCAGGCTTTAGCCACTGCGCGCAAGCGTGGGAAGGCGCTGAGAGTTGGCGATTCGAAAGAATCAGATCCGTGAGTCAGGAAATCTGGTCGCCACTCACTGCAAGGCTCGTACTGCGACGGGCAGGAGAAGCTAATAATGAAAAGAACAGAATATTGGAAGAAGGAATGTTTTGGCTTGTTAGTTCCGGTAACAACCGAGAAGCGGTCGCATCCCACAGCCCAGGGTTGTCGCGCAGCGACCATGCTGGGATCTCTGGCAAAGAAGAGACGCAACCCCATCGGGGTTGCGGAAGATGGGAGGACGCGTTCCCAGGGTAGCCGCCGAGCGGCAACCCTGGGCTTTGGGGCTCAACCGCTGCGCGGTTGCTTTCTGCTCATGTTGATCCTTTTCCTTTCGGGCTTCGTCTCTGCCCAAACCGACTCCTCAATCACCGGCCGCGTAACCGATCAGCATGGCGCCAGCGTCGCGGGCGCCGAAATACTTTTGCGTTCACGCAATGGCTCGCAATCGGTCGCCGCGACTGATGATAATGGCACATTCTCATTTCGGAATGTCGCCTCGGGAGAATATGTCCTGGAGATCCGGAAGAGTGGTTTCGCGACTTTCGCCTCAAACGAATTGAGCTTGGCTCACGGTCAGTCACTCACGAACGATTTTAAGCTCTCTGTCGAGGCCGTGAGCGAAAGTGTAGTAGTAACCGCGGCCGGGACTGCCCAGCGAATCGATGAAGTCTCAAAGGCCCTTAGCGTGCTTGATGATCAATCAATCGAAGCACGACGTGAGTTGACTCTGGCTGAGAGCCTGCGTGGTACTCCGGGAATCCGCATCCAGCAGCAGGGATCGATTGGCGCCTTGACGACAGTCAGGCTGCGCGGGCTGCGGAACTTTGACACGGCGATCCTGCTCGACGGCTTGCGCGTGCGTGATGCGTCGGACATCAATGGCTCGGCGGTGGTCGTGATTCCGGATTTATTGCCCGCAGACCTGGATCGGGTCGAAGTGCTGCGCGGATCGGGTTCGTCGATTTACGGCACGAACGCGATCGGCGGTGTCATCAACCTGGTGCCCAGGATCGGTACCGGCCGATCGCATTTCGAGTTTGGCTTTGATGGCGGTAGCCTGGCTCTATTTCGTGAACGCATCCGTGGCGCGGGTGGTATTGGAAAGCGGGCGGGATATAGCTTTGGCCTAACGCGTCTGGACGTGCGCCGCGGCGTCGACGGCAACGACGAGTACGGCAACACCGTCGGCGTGGGCCGTTTTCAGATTAACGTGACTCCCACCGTGATGATTAGCGCCAACTTCTACGGGACGATTGCGAATGGCCGTATCAACGACAGTCCGTTTGCTCTTCCGGCCGCTTTCAGTGGCGGCGCCTATCCGGCTGCCATCGAGGGCACAACCTTTCACAGCGACATCAACAACCCCGACGAGGGCCGGCGCAACCGCGTCCTGGTCGGATCGGTCCGGTTATCCCAGCAGGTAAACGGCAAACTGTCTTATTCGATTGCCTATCAGCATGTCGGCAACCAGCGGCGCAACTACAACGGGCCGCGCATCGATCCAAAGTTTGTTCAGTTTTATCCTTTCGGCGACTTCGCTTTTGCCAGCTTCAACAATGGTAAGACTGACACGCTGGATGCGCGCGCCAATCTGCGTTTGGGGGCCCACAATCTGGCCACAGCCGGTTTCGAATACGAAGGCGAATCGATATTCCAATCATCAATTCCATCCTTTAGCGCGGTCAATAACACGACTGATCGTCAGCGCACGTTCGCCGTGTTCGGGCAAGACCAGATCTTTTTGCTGGACGATCGTTTGCAGATTTCTGTCGGTGCTCGCGGTCAGTATTTCAGTATTCGCGCGGCGGATAGGCCGGGATCTCTCGGAGCGATTAAGGCCGAAAAGTCTCTGACTGGCGATGGATCAGTGGCTTACTTCATTCGTTCGTCTGCAACTAAACTTCGGGCGCATGTTGGCAATGGTTTTCGCGCGCCTTCGCTGTTCGAAAGATTCGGGCAGGGAACTTTCTCGAGTCTGGGGTTCCGGCGCTTTGGCGATCCGACGTTGCGCGCTGAGCAATCGGTCAGCTTTGACTTTGGTTTCGACCAGCGCATCGCAAAAGACCGGGCACGTTTTGGCGCGACCTACTTCTACACTCACCTCAAGCGGGTAATTGCCTTCAATAACTTCTTTGGCGTTGATCCACTTGGATTGGGCCGGTTCAGTGGATACGAGAACCGACCGGGCAGCTTTGCGCGCGGTCTTGAAACGTATCTCGACGCGGCACCCTGGCGTAAAGGCGCCTTGCACGCGTCGTACACTTATACCAACAGCGATCGTCTTGTGACCGGTCGCGGTCTGCAGCCGGAGTACGTCATTCCCCGGCATCTCTTTGGAATTAACCTGACCCAACGGTTCCGTTCGTTTCTGGCCAGCTTTGATTTGAACCACACCGGCGCTTACATCGCTCCGGTCTTCGAGAACGATTTTCCGTTTCGTACTGCCGAGCTAACGTTTCCCGGTTACACGAAGGCCGATTTGTTTGGTAGCTACGAACACAGGCTGTCTGAGCAGTTGGTGATCACGTTCTTTGGTGGGGCGGACAATCTTTTCAACGCCAGGTATTTCGAAAACGGCTTTCGCGCGCCGGGAACAGTCGGCAGAGGCGGAGTGAGTTTTCGCTTCTGACACTCAGGTGGAGAGTAAGAAAGGGCAGGGCGAGTAGCTCGGCCCTTTTTTGATACGTGGGCTCCGACCAGAGCACGTTTGTGGGCCCTGGAACAATCGTCTCAACCGCAGCCGCAGTCGTTCCCCGGATCGAAGAGGTGACAAAGTTTCAGGGCATCCAAACTTGCAGCCATTTCCCGAAAGCGTCATCTCCCCAGCCATTCGCTTCTAACTTCTCCCAGGCTTCAGCAATAATTTTGTGAAGTTTCAGTTCGCTTATCTCCTCGCCGCAAAGCTGATCCATGACGAACGAGCCCAACATGCGGTAACTTTCAAACTGCGGCTCGTCAAAAAACTGATCGGCGGTTGATTGATGAGGAAACGCCGGGTAACTCTTCTTGTATTCAAGAATGTCGCTGGGCTCGCGCTTCCCGTAGACTGCTGGTTTGATGTAGAGCAACACTCCGTCTTCCGCATTCAGTCCCTTGTCTATGCAGGTGTAACGGATTTTACCGAGCGCCCAATACATTCCCTGAGATTCGCCTTCGGGTGACGCTGCAAGAATGGGCATATAGGGAAATTCGATTGGAACTCCCAGATCGATCCTAATCTTGCGAACGGCATTGCCTAGATCGTTGAAGTGATATTCTCCATCCGCTGAGCCGTCACTTAGCACGATTATGTGGCAGCGGCGAATCACCATCTCGTACAGGGCCAGGTTCTCGAAATGGCCGCCATCGCTCAGATAGACGTATTTGTTTTGGTCATTGGTTAAACCAAACGCTTCATCCACCACCGGAGCAACCGAATATTTCGGGGCCGGAAGCGCAAAGGTGGAACCTCCCGCAGAGCCGGGATTGCCGAGCCACCACCCCAAGCGGACGTTGAAGAGAGTCATTACCAGCGAAAGGATCGGAGATGTAGTGTAATAACCCATGTTGGAACTCGCGGCAGCGCCCGAAGTTGCTGCTGCGGTACCTATTGAAATGCCATCCCGACCGCCATACTCTCTCGAGTTTCGATAGCCCAGGCGAAAACATCCGGAGTGCAACGGAGTAATGCTGAAGGGCTCGGCTTTTCTCTGTTGCCATGCGAGTTTATCGCCCCCAACGAGATTGAGAGTAGTGTTGATGACGTGCAACAGTTTGTTGGATTCGGGTGAAGGTTGATGGATCCTGACCAAATTAGAATACGCCTGCTCCAGAATCCTGCGATTGGCAACGATACGGTCTTCCGCCGTTGAGGTGTCTACCGCAGACGGATCGTTCTTCCCATCGCCGATAAGACCCTGGCTTCCAATGCGAAGACTTTCATCCTCCAGCACGCCGTTTAAATCTTTCCGCAATGCTACGACCAAAGTAGGCGAAGAAGTGGTGACAGCCGGCAGGGCGTCAAGGTTCTCCAGCAAGCCCTGCTCGGACAGATATCGGGACAGTGGATTACCGTCATCCTTCAGGGCGGCTGCTAATGCGACTGGATCCTCAAAATCATTCTCAGCCAAAAGGGCGGATCGAAGTTCGTGCATCTGAATATTATCAGCCGGATCAAAGCCCGTGAGCGGATTCGGATTTCGCTCGTGATCGGGGCGAGAAGCTCCCAGAAACGCCCGAATCATGCGATTGCGGTAACCTGCATGGAGTGAGAACAGGTTGAGATTGATAAATCTGGACAGCCCGAGGCCAAAGAAAAACAGCAACAGCGCAAAGCCGAGAACAAACCAGACGGAGGTGTGATGCAGCACGTTCATATGGACGATCTTCGCTCCTGTGAACGCGTCAGGAGACTGGATTCCCGGATAGATATATTTGATATATTCGCCGAATCCCGGTTTGGGTAGGTCGGGTACATTAGTCAGCCAGCCGTTTACACTTTCCGGCAGGTTTCTAGCCATTAGAGCCAGTCCCTGCATGACACTCGTGGTGGCGAGCGACAAAGCGGTCAGAAAAATGGCAATGAAGATGAGCGCCAGCAACGGCAACGAGCGAGTTACCAACCCGGCGACCAGGCTGTCTTTTTTGCTGGTCTCGTCAGCGGCCTTTGCTTTTGGCGATGTCTTGGAACTGCGGCCGAGCATGAGTGCAGCCAAACCAGACAGGCCCCCCACTGAGGCGAGCAGCTTGGGAGCATTCAAAAGGGCGATGGGACCAAAAATCACCAGAGCGTTTGCGGCGCTCCAGGCGATAATGATGATCAGCACCCACGCACCCATACGCGACCACCATTCTCTGTCTTCGTCCTGAATGCGAAGACTCTTGCTGGAAAAACCGACGAAAACCGTTGCCGCCACCAGGAACGCAAGCAGAAAGATCGGTACTGCCAAGCACGCGTATAGTTCTGTCGTCCAGGCCATCGATCCGGTCCAATTCGTCCATTGGAAAGACCGGTTGTATCCGATGACAGGGTTGCCGATTTTTTGAAGAGAGACGACCCAAAAGAAAACCCCTCCGACAACGCCGCCAACGCCCAGCGACAACAGTTCTAATTTGTTAATCTCATCCCAATGAAAGAGTCTCCTTAAGATGACGGATGCGACAAGCCAACCCAGAAACGCAAAAGCAATACCGAACAAAATAAAATAGACAACATGTTTAGAGTCGGTAGCTACCTCACGTGACCAGGCCCAGTAGTTGGTTAGGCAAAGCGCGGATAGCGTTAGCGGCAGCAGACAAAACAGCAGCAGATTCTTCTGATCCGCGCGGTCACGCCAGAAGCGGCTGCGTTGCCGCAATTGTTCCCTGACGCCTGGCCGATTGAAAACGATGTAAGCCAGGGCCCAAACGCCGAGCGCGAAACCAAGTCCTAAGAAAATGTGCCGCCCGTATAAAACTTTTTCGAATCCGAAAGCATGGAAGACCCAATACCTTTGCTCCTCCATCAGGGGCTGGGCCAAAATCATCGTCACCACCAGACGTGGGATCATTAGTATTGAAAGGATCAGCGGGATGAAGACAAGCCAATTCAAGAGAAGATTCCTCAAGTAAATTCCTATGAACGTCCACGTATCCGCAGTCATAAGACCAGCCTTGGGAGTGAGAAAACTGCTGTAATCCCGGAGGTATTGAACTGGGGGCGGGTCGGGGTCGACCTTATGCCGTGGATTGATGTTTGCAAGTTCATCGGTCACGCCCTTCAGCCCCTGAGGATGGCGATGGATCCACGCTGTTAGCCAACTTCCGATGTAACCGCCGCCCGAGACAGTTGAAAGGAAATGGAACCTCCTGAGCAAATTATGGCGGGCCATTCCCTGAAGAAGTCCCAGCGCAAAGGTTCCGCTGCGGATACCGCCGCCCGACAGGCAGAGCGCGGAGCGCCTCACTTCCTTTGCGTGTAACCAGTCATAAAACTCGGCCACCATTGGGTCGTCAACAATCTTGTGGACTTCGGTTGCGGTGGCCATGGTTTCCATCCGGAGCCGCGCCTGCGTCTGCATTTCCTTAATGTCCTGATCCGAAATCGGCGGGTCGATTCCCTGGTTGTTGTATTCTTCGACGAGGATTTGATAAAGGTTGAGAGGGGACTTGGACATGAGTTTTTCCTTTCAAGTGCTACGGCATCCGCCGTACTCCGAACTGCTTTCTTGAGGGTCTCCGGGACCAGAAACGATTGCGTTGCGGTGCGATCGTGTCACCTGCCCGGTTGTGCTATGAGTTGAACGATACAGGAGGCAAATCCAGAACTTTCCAAAACGTTTTCATGGTGGGCTCCTTTGAGGATTTCACTCCTTAGTCCAATTCAAAAGACACCGCTTGGATTGAGGTAAACTCGCCAGACGACGCGTTTCAAGATCGATGGAAGCAAACGCTACGCGTGAAGGTTGAATTCTGATTCGCTTTGAGAATTCATCGGTTGTTGGCGAATTCGGCAACAGAAAAGAACGGGACAGCGCTGCCGTAATGAACTATGCTTTATGCGCAGTCAAAATACGCTCGCCGGCGAGAAGCTGTCAAGACTTTTTTCGAGCGCAAATTACATCAGTTGGGACTTTCCGTTTTGCAGCAAGGATTTCTACGTTGAATAAGGAGGCGAAGCCCAACCTTGGGAGAATATCCCTTGCTTAGAGTCGAATTCAGCCCGCGATCGCGGAAAGCCGAATGATGAATCGCGGTGTTGCGGAGACGCCGGCAAATCGGTGTCTTCGTAACACCCGCTTTTCTTGAAAGTGGCGCGGACCAGGGACTTGCTTCAGCTCTCACTTCCGCCTAAAGCTCCGCCGGCAAGGAACACTACTCCCAGCAGGATATGAATGATGTGATCCACCTTGCCGAGCATCAGGAGCGTGCCGATTCGGAGCATGTGATCGGGACCGATGCCCAGGAACCAGCCGCAGACACCCAGCAGAAGATAGACAATGCCAAACAGCAGACAGAACCCGCGGGCGCCGCTGTAAGATCCTGAGAAGCCGAAGTATAAGGCAATCACACCAGAGACGATGTGAACCATGTTGTGCGCCATGTTGAGGTGCGCGCCGAGCAGGTCATGCGAAAAGATCCCGGCAATGCCTACAATCAAAAAAATCAGGCCGAGAAGTTTACAAACCGTCTTTGCCATTTTCTTGATCCTCCTGTGAAACGGTTAGGAACTGCAACGAGTCCATCCTCTCGACGGGAAAGGATCGATCCAATTTTGCGAGGTGTGCCTGGAAACGGGCGGATTGTACACCAAACTCTCGCGAGCGCAAGGTTTTTTGATAGATTGTGAAAAAGTGGCACGGCGTCCCGCCCGGAAATCACGCGCAACATGCGCATGGCACAATCACATCGGTTTCAGGGTCACATTGAGGCCCACCCTCACGGTGTTATAATCCAGATTCCCTCGGACATATCGGACGAAAAGTAGACGTTGTCGCAATCTTTAAGTGAAATCTGAAACTATGACTAACTGGGAAACAATCATTGGGCTCGAAATTCACGCACAACTGAAGACTGAGTCGAAAATCTTTTGCGGATGCTCAACGCACTTTGGCGACGAGCCGAATGCGAATACTTGTCCAGTTTGTCTCGGCTTGCCGGGTGCGCTGCCGGTGCTCAACCAGCGCGCAGTCGAATTGGGCGCGCGCGCCGCTCTGGCATTGGGATTAAATATCAACCAACGCTCGATCTTCGCGCGCAAGAATTATTTCTATCCCGATCTCCCGAAGGGTTATCAAATCTCGCAATACGATCAGCCCTTTTCCGCGAACGGCGTCCTGGAAATCATGACCGCTGATCGCGACGAAGCCGGCCATGCGCATAACTGGCGGCCCATGACTGTGAACGTCACGCGCCTGCATCTGGAAGAGGACGCCGGCAAGAATGTGCACGAAGGCCTGCCGGAAGTCGATCGCTATTCTTATATCGATCTGAATCGCGCCGGCACGCCTTTGGCAGAGATTGTTACTGAGCCTGACTTTCGCACTTCATGGCAAGCCTATGATTATGTCAATCATGTGCGGCGCGCGCTGCTCTGGGTGGGCGCTTCCGACGCTGATATGGAAAAAGGGAACCTGCGCTGCGAAGCGAATGTTTCGGTGCGACGCGTCGGTGACAAAACCTTTGGTACTAAGGTCGAGTTGAAGAACCTGAATTCAGTTCGGTTCATGCAACGCGCGATCGAATTCGAAGTCGAGCGACATATCAAGGTTTTGGAATCCGGCGGGCGGCTGGTCCAGGAGACGCGCCTGTGGGACGAAAAGCTGACAGAGACGCGGCCCATGCGTTCGAAGGAAGAGGCACAGGAGTATCGTTATTTTCCCGAACCGGATCTGCCGCCGCTCGTGGTAACGGGTGAGTTCATCGAGCAGGTGACGGCGGCGATGCCGGAACTCCCGGGCCCGCGCGCGCGCCGATTCGCCGAACAATACGGGCTTTCGTATGCCGACGCAGCTCAACTAACGGCTGAGCGCTCGCTCGCTGACTATTACGAAAGCGCGGTTGAGGCGAGTGGTAACGCGCGCGCTGCCGCGAACTGGATTCGCTCAGAGTTGTCACGCGAGTTGGAAAGCGCGGGCCTCACGGCAGGCGAGTCGCCCATTCCGGCGGTTGAACTCGGAGCGTTGGTGCGCATGATTGACGAAGACAAGATCAGCGGCAAGCAGGGCAAAGACGTCCTGGTCGAGATGTTCGCCACCGGCAAGGGCGCCGCGGCAGTGGTCGGAGAACGAGGGTTGGTCCAGGTCAGCGACACGGGCGAGATCGATCGGTTGATCGACGAAGTGATTGCCGCCGGCCCGAATCAACTGGCGCAGTATCGCTCAGGCAAGGAAACGCTGTTTGGCTTCTTTGTCGGGCAAGTGATGAAGGCGTCGAAAGGGAAAGCCAATCCCAAAGTTGTGAATGAAAGACTGCGCGAGAAACTGCGCGACTCTGCCGCCTGATGTACAGTAAGGCTTGCCTTACCGGCACGGTGACCTCTTGATTTTCTTTCATCCTTCGAGGCTCAGCCTCGAAGGATGAAATTCCAAAATGATGAACGTTACGGAAAGGCGGAGCCTTTCCGCACATCAAGCAGCGAAGCCGCGTACTTACGATGAATCTCAAAGGCAAAACTGCAATCGTCACTGGCGGCACCAAAGGCATCGGCCGCGCCATCGCTGAGGCTCTGTTACGCGAAGGCCTCTCTGTTTGTATTGCCGCCAGAGACCAGGACCAAATCGACAAAGCCGTCAGCGAGCTCGGAGATAACGCATACGGTTTTGCCTGCGACGTCCGGGATTACGAGCAGGTCGAGGGCTTATTCACCTATACGATCATGGAGCTTGGCGGTCTGGATATTCTGGTCAACAACGCGGGCATCGGAATTTTCCAGACGGTCGAAGAAACTTCGGCCGAAGATTTTCGCGCCGTGTTGGAAACGAATGTGTTTGGCGTCTTCTATTGCTGCCGCGAAGCGATACCGGAAATGCGGAAGCGCGGGGGTGGCTATATCATCAATATCTCTTCGCTGGCCGGCGCTAATCCGCATCCGCGCATGGCCGCTTACAACGCCTCGAAATTCGGTCTCAACGGTTTCAGCGAAGCCCTGATGCAGGAAGTTCGCCATGACGGAATCAAAGTCAGCTACATCATGCCCGGCTCAGTGAATACGGAATTTGGCGGCGAAACCGCGAGTGACGAAAAAAGCTGGCAGTTAACACCCGACGATATCGCCCGGGTTGTAGTTGATCTGCTGCATCATGACGATCGCGCGTTGCCCAGCCGGGTTGAGATTAGACCGAGCAAGCCGCCGAAGAAATAAATGTCAGCAGAGTGTCGCGTGGTGCTTGTCAGCCAGCGACTGATCCCCTATCCTTGCGCCACCTCGTGATTCAAATCAGTACCTTGCGATCGCAAATTAAGCGACGCCACCTCAGAGGAGACAATCGATGATCATTTCGATAATCAATCACACCAACGGCAGGCTTTCGGATGAAGAGTTGCAGGTGGCGATACGCGCCATCAATCGTCAAATCGCGCATGACTTTGAACCGTATTGGAGTTTGGGCGCCGAGCTCAGACTCGAGGGCAAGAGCGAGAAGAAACCAACCAAACACAGTCTGGCGGATATGCGGGGCGACGCGGTTATCTATGTTTGGGACAAGCTGGACGTTGAGGATGCGCTCGGGTATCACGATAAGAATGACCGAGGTATCCCGTACGGCTTCGTTTTCGTCCAGCTGTCGGATGAGTTGGAAGAGGAGTGGAGCGTGACGCTGTCCCACGAAGCGCTGGAATTGATCGGCGATCCGGAAGCGAACCTTCTCGTGGTTGGCCCGGATCCGACAGATCGCCGGAAGAGAGTTTTTCATTGGTACGAAATGTGTGATGCGGTCCAGGCTGAAAGCTATGAGGTAGACGGCGTGAGGGTCTCGAATTTCCTGTTGCCTCTCTATTTCACCTCCAGTGACGAACGCGGCGGTCGTAATGATTTTCTGGGCCGAACCTACAAGGGAAAGACGCTGCTGTCTTTCGGAGTTAATCCCGGCGGCTACCTGGGCTATTACGACCCCGCCAAAAAGAAAGACGGTTCGTTCTTTGCGCGAGGCGATGCAAAGGCCGAACGCCGTTTGGAAGTCAAGCGGAAGGCGAGAGGCGCCCGCCGTGCGGTCCGGTATTCGAGATTGATATGAAATGCGAGCCGTAGTTCAGCGCGTCACCCGCGCAAAAGTCACCGTTGATGACAAATTAGTCGGCGAGATCGGCAAAGGTCTCGTCGTTCTTTTGGGCATTGCCCGCGATGATACAAAGCTCGACGCTGCATACCTCGCTGAGAAGATCACTGCGCTGCGCATCTTTGACGATGACGAAGGCAAGATGAATCTTTCGGTCAAAGAAGTGAACGGCGGCGTGCTGATTGTTTCTCAGTTTACTTTGTATGGCGATGTGCGGCGCGGTCTGCGGCCTTCCTGGATCGAGGCCGCCGCGCCGGAAGTCGCCGGGCCTTTGTACGACTTCTTCGTTAGACAAACGGGCACGCTGATTAGCGAAGTTGCCACGGGTAGCTTTCGCGCGATGATGCAGGTTGAGCTGGTCAACGATGGGCCGGTCACGATTCTGCTCGATAGCAAGAAGCTGTTTTGACTTTGCGTCTTAGCGCCTTGGCGTGAGATTGTTTTTCGGATCTTGGGTCTCACGCAAAGGCGCAAAGGCGCAAAGACTGAAACGCAAACGTATTAGAGGAGGATATAGTTAGTGAAAAGATCAGGTACAGGACTCTTAATTACGCTGATGTTTTTAGTTTTTTCCTTCAGCGCCTGCAATGAGAAGAGCACAAACACCGGCAGTAAGGACGCCAACGCGAACGCGGCGAAGGAATCAAGCGCAAAAACCGGCGTGAAGCCGCAGCCGGACGCAGAGGTGGCTGTGATCGAAACAGCGGACTATGGCCGGATCGTGATCGAACTCTATCCGAATATCGCGCCGAAAATGGTTGAGCGTTTCAAGAAACTAATCAATGAGCATTTCTATGACGGCACGGCGGTCCATCGGGTCGACCCGAGCCTGGGCATTATTCAGGGCGGCGATCCTCTGACCAAGGGGAGTAACACGGCTGTGTATGGCACGGGTAATTCACCTTATCCGAATGTGCCCGCTGAGTTCAGCGACATTCCATATGAGCGAGGGACGCTGGGCGCGGCCCGCACCAACGACATCAACGGCGCCAACTGCCAGTGGTTCATCACACTGAAAAAGCAGCCGGCGTTCGACAAGAAGTACACAGTCTTTGGCCGCGTCATCGACGGAATCAAGAATGCCGAAGTCATCATGGGCGCCCCCACCGAACAGGGAAGTCCCCGGCCTTCGAACAAAGTTGTGATTAAGAGTGTGACCCTGCAACCACGCTCGAAATTCCCGGCGTCGTAGTACCTTGGAGCGCCTGCATCTTGCAGGCGGTGCGCACGCATCCCTGCGTGCGCTTTAGTTTCGATCATGAATCCCAGACTCCCACAGTCTCCATTAGGTTGGCATAGTCGCGGTTATCTTCCGCATTTCGACGGCGGCGAGTTGGCGCAGTTCATTACGTTCCGCTTGCACGACGCATTGCCCGGTGCAGTACTTGCGCGCTGGAAAGAAGAGCTGAAGCACGAGAAGTTTCGAGAGATTGAAGCTATTATGCGTCGTCGAGTGGAAGCTTACCTCGATCAGGGTCACGGCAATTGTTATTTGAAACAGCCGGGGCTCGGAGCTATGGTGCAGAACGCGTTGCTCTTTCAGGATGAGATCAAGTACCGCTTGTCAGCCTGGGCGATAGTGCCGAACCATGTGCATCTATTATGCACACCTGCCATTGGTCACAACCTTGCCGAGATTATGCATTCACTGAAGTCTTACACGGCTAACCAAGCTAACAAAACGCTCGGCCGCAAAGGTCGATTTTGGCAGAAGGAATACTTCGATCGTTACATTCGGAATGCCAGGCACTTCGCAAGCGTGATGGCCTATATCGAGAATAATCCGGTGAAGGCGCGTTTGTGAAAAAGCGGAAGACTGGCCGTTTAGTAGTGCCTCGTGGCGGAAGGGATAAGGGCGCATGCAGGATGCATGCGAACCGCCCGCAGGGATGCGGGCGCTCCGGGCGGGCGCTCCGGGCGCTCTTAGATCATATCGTCGCTGGCTTTCGATTTCTCTTCCAGTTCGTACCGATCGCGATCGCGGCGTTCGAGCTTACCCAGAAAATCCAGTTCTTCATTGTCTTCCAAACTTACGCCCATCGCCTTCGCATTCTCTTCGACCATTGATTGATCGGGAGTCGGGCTATCGCCGGCGAACGTCTCTGAACCACTCTCGTTAACATCTTCCCAGGACGCGTCGATATCACCCCCGGCGTCCTGCGGCGAGGCTGCGGTGTTATTGTGCAGGCGCTGAGCGAGTAATTCAGGATCTTTGGGCGAGTGCGCGATCTCTTCTTCCATGAACTCCTCAATTTCCGGATCGGGAATGAACTCGGGATCGTTAGCGAGATAATTAAAAGATTCCGGTGTTTTCTTTGGCATGATGACCTTTCAAATAAGAGAGTTCTGATCCCGATATACGCCGAAGCAACAGCGACGATCGGAAATCGATTCAGTCAATTGCGGGGGATGGTTTCTGACTCGGACTATAACAAATGAACAGAGCCCGGGCAACGTAGAAACGAAAACAGTCGAAGTGGTGTCGCGATATTCTTCGTTGGTAATGCGGATTTTGAAATATCATTGGCACCGGACTCTTAGTGCGGGGCGACACTCTCCGTTGATATCCAACTTGTTTGTGAGGTGAATGTATGTCGATAACTTTCGTGCCTTCAGTGATGACACTCGAGGCGTTAAGATCGGTTCCTCTTTTTGCGTCTCTTGACGATACGGCCGCACGTCATCTGCGTAGCCTGCTTCGGGTGCAGGACGTCAAGAGCGGCGCTCCGATCTTCCGCAGAGGTGATAGTGGCGATTCACTGTGCCTGATCGAGTCCGGTCGCGTGCGCATTAGTATGACTGATGAGGTTGAGAAGCGGATCGTCCTGGCTGAACTAGCGGAAGGCGACTTCTTCGGTGAGATAGCTCTAGTCGACGGCGAACCTCGCACCGCGGACGCGACGGCTATTGAGGACGCGCGTCTGGCGGTGCTGTCGAGAGAAGACTTTCTCCGCTTTGTTCGGAGTGATCCGGACGTTGCGATGGAGATGATTAGTGCGGTCAGTCACAGACTTCGGCGCACCGATGATCTCCTGCGCCGGCGGGTCTCGCGCAATATCAACGACGAGGAAGAGGCGCAGAAGACATTTGCTTCCCGGATGGCCGACATGATCGCGGAATTTGGCGGCAGCTGGAAGTTTATCGGCGCCAGCGCCACGCTCTTAATATCCTGGATGATTCTTAACACATGGGTGTTGCGCGATGCGGCTTTTGATCCGTCCCCTTACATTCTTCTTAACCTGATGCTGGGGATCATGGGAGGCTTGCAGGCGCCAATTATCTTAATGTCGCAGAATCGGCAGAGTGACAAAGATCGTTTGCGTTCCGATCTTGATTATCGAGTCAACCTGAAGAACGAGTTGTCGCTGACCGAGCTGAAGCGCCGGTTTGATTTGCTGGAAAACGAACGTTTGCCGTTGCTCCTCGAAGAACAGAGCGCTCGACTGCTGGGTCGACTGATAACCCGTTCGTCGAACGAGGACAAGGCACTGTGATTGACGAGGTGGTGTCAATCTGCGAGTTATCACAGACGGAATAATTGGAACCACCATCTGGCTATGACCCACGGGATCCACGTTGATAATGGAGTCAGTACCGGGAGCGTTAGCGACTGGGTCTCAATCCACCCGAAGGTCGAGATCGCCAAGACTGTAACCCGGTCGCTACCGCTCGCGGTACTGACCTCATCGCTGATCAAGACATAAGCATAAGCGAACCTTCGCTTGACGATTGATAAGCGCAAATCTAAACTTGAGTTTGCACGAGAACAACTTCCTTTCACCTAAACCCGCGAAGCAGACGGCCCATGCATCGCTATCTAAATCCCTGAACTGATATGCCACATAATCTATTCAATTCACTTCAATCTTTCGCCCCCACCTCCGGGAAAACAGGGCAGTTTTATTCATTGCCGCAGCTCGAGAAGGAAGGCGTCGGACCAGTCTCGAGACTGCCCGTCAGCATCCGGATTGTTTTGGAATCGGTGCTCCGTAATTTTGACGGCGACAAAATCACCGAGGAGGCTGTGCGCAGCGTCGCCAATTGGAAACCAAATGGCCAGCGCACCGAGGAGGTGCCGTTCGTCGTCGCGCGCGTGCTGCTGCAGGACTTCACCGGCGTGCCTCTGCTGGTTGATCTCGCCGCCATGCGTTCGGCCGTGGTGCGTCTGAACAAGAATCCCGGCGTGATCGAACCGCTAGTGCCCGTCGATCTGGTTATCGATCATTCGGTGCAAGTGGATTTTGCCAGCACCGGCGATGCCTTCACCAAGAATATGGAGATGGAGTTTCGCCGCAACAACTCTCGTTATCAGTTTTTGAAGTGGGGCATGCAGGCGTTCGATGGCTTTGGAGTGATTCCGCCGGGGATAGGCATCTGTCATCAGGTCAATCTCGAATTCCTGGGCAAGTGCGTCTGGGAAAAGCATGGTCTCTTTTACCCGGACAGTCTGGTGGGGACTGATTCGCACACGACGATGATCAATGGTCTGGGAATCGTGGGTTGGGGCGTCGGTGGGATCGAAGCCGAAGCCGCAATGTTGGGCCAGCCGGTTTACTTCCTGACGCCCGACGTGGTGGGCGTCCATCTGAGTGGCAAGCTAAACGAAGGCGTGACCGCGACTGATCTGGTCCTCGCCGTGACCGAGATGTTGCGCAGGGCAAAGGTTGTCGGCAAGTTTGTCGAGTTCCACGGTGAAGGCGCCGCGTCTTTGTCGGTGACTGATCGCGCGACGATAGCGAATATGTCGCCAGAGTACGGCGCGACCATGGGATATTTTCCGCCCGACGAAGAGACTTGTCAGTATCTGAAGGCCACAGGCCGCACCCAGGAACATATCGATGCGGTGCGAAATTATTTCAAAGCCCAGGGCCTGTTCGGAATTCCGCGCAAAGGGGAATGCGACTACAGCATCGTGCTCGATCTCGATCTCGCAACCATTGTCCCGAGCGTTGCCGGCCCCAAGCGGCCGCAGGATCGGATCGCTCTGCCTGACTTGAAAGAACAGTTTCTTGATTTGCTCTCGAAGTCCGTGGCCGATGGCGGCTATGGCAAGACGAGCGCAGAGATCGCCGTTCGTTACTCAGCGGACATTGGCGCGAGTGAACATGGCCTGGCGATGATTGCCGGCGGCGGCGAACAACACTCTGCCGGCGTTCCCGTTCCGAGTTCCGATCACGTTACGAATAAAGATACGAGCGTGTGGAGCGAGACCGAGATGATGAACAATCGGCCCACGCCCGATCGCGTCGTCGAGGTCCTGCCGGAAGAGTTTCCTAAGGCGCATGTCGATCTAGGACACGGCGATGTCTTGATTGCGGCGATAACTTCCTGCACCAACACTTCGAACCCAAGTGTGATGCTGGCCGCGGGTTTACTCGCGAAGAAAGCAGTCGAGCGTGGATTGAAAGTGCGGCCCACCGTCAAGACTTCGCTCGCGCCCGGCTCGCGAGTAGTGACTGAGTACCTGGATAAAACAGGCTTGCAACCTTACCTAAACGAATTGGGCTTTAATCTTGTCGGATACGGATGCACAACTTGCATTGGGAACTCAGGCCCGCTTGATCCAAGTATTGAAGACATTGTGACTGAGCATGACCTGATCGCCGCCAGCGTTCTTTCGGGCAATCGCAACTTCGAAGCCCGCGTGCACCAGAGCATCAAAGCGAACTTCTTGATGAGCCCGCCGCTGGTCGTGGCCTTCGCTCTGGCTGGTCGCGTCGATCGGGATCTTTCAAAGGAACCTCTGGGACAAAGTCCCGATGGCGACGATGTTTTCCTCCGCGACGTCTGGCCCACGATTGAAGAGGTCGGAGGTCTAATGCAGGCCGCATTTGATCCAGAAACCTATCGGAAGCTATACAGCAATTTTGTCGAACAGAATCCGATGTGGAACAAGATACCTACGACGACCGGTTTGACCTATCAATGGGATTGGGAATCGACTTACATTCAGGAGCCGCCGTTCTTCGAAGGCTTTGGCGCCGAAGCCGGCAAGATGGAAGACCTGCACAACGCGCGGCCGCTGGCGATTTTTGGCGACTCAGTAACTACGGATCACATTAGTCCCGCCGGAGCAATCAAGGCCACATCACCTGCCGGCGTCTATCTGCAAGAGCGTGGCGTTTCGGCTGCCGACTTCAACAGCTATGGCTCGCGGCGCGGCAATCATCAGGTCATGATGCGCGGCACGTTCGCGAATGTGCGCATCAAGAACTTGATGGTGCCGGGGACGGAAGGCGGAGTCACGAAGCACCAACCTGATGGCGAACGCATGAGCATTTACGACGCAGCAATGAAGTATCAAAGCGAAGGCACGCCGCTGGTCGTTATGGCAGGGCAGGAATACGGCACCGGTTCATCGCGCGACTGGGCGGCGAAGGGAACTCGGTTGTTGGGAGTGAAAGCCGTCGTGGCCCAGAGCTTCGAACGCATTCACCGCAGCAACCTCGTCGGCATGGGCGTGCTGCCCTGCCAGTTCAAGGAAGGAACCAACGCCGCTTCGTTGAATCTCGACGGCACTGAGACATTCGACATCACCGGATTGGAAGGCGGCGAAGTCCGGCCCAGACAGGACGTCATCCTCACGATTCATCGCGCTGATGGATCAACCGAACAAATACCGCTTACCCTACGCATCGACACGCCGATTGAGATTGATTACTACCTGCATGGTGGGATTTTGCCGTATGTGCTAAGGCAGTTGTTGGCGGGGACGACGGGGTTTTGATTTGGTCGCCGTTTGCGGCGACTCCTCTGAGTGCGCTGAAAGCGCACAATAAAATAGCCCAGGGTAAGCGCGAAGCGCGCCACCCTGGGATTCAGAGTCCCAAAAATCTATCCAGCCCCGGAGGGGCGGCAGAAATTCAACGTAACGAAAGCCTAACCCTCATTCATCCGGAACTTGGCGAATTAAAGCATGGCTGAATAGTCTCCTTGAGAATATAATCCCACGCATGCAATGCCCTACCTGCAAGGCGCAGTTGACGAATGACCTAAGATACTGCTTGCATTGCGGTCAGTACCTGGGTGAGATCACACAAGTCAGTCGGCGCGACGCTTCCGTACCTCGGGGCAGCAATACTATTTTTCAAGATCCGACGATTCAGTCGTCTGAAACCAAGGAATCTCGGAACTCATTACCGTGGCTTGTCGCGGCGGGCGCGATTGTATTGGTAGTTATACTTCTGGTTGGAATCGGAATCTACAATTCCACTCGGTCCGATGCTTTGCAGCAACAGATTGCTGAGCTTCAGAAGCAACTCACCCGGGCACAGACAAAGACCAGTCCGACTCCCGCTGAACAACCAAGAATAACCCCATCTCAAGATGCCACGCGTCCAGAGATTACGAAACCGAATCCGACTATTGAGCCTGCGCTACGGCCGACACCCGTGGCTGAACCTTCACTGATCGAGATTTGTCAATGGTTTCTTCCACGTGTCTCCCGGTTCTTACTACACAAAGGAATTCCTAGTGCCAGTTTCGGGCGGGCGATTGATGGGTTCATTTAATTCGTCGACTCCGATTGAAGTCTATGTGATAGGCCAAACGGGAAAGCTGTATGATTCATACCGGATCAATTCCGGGTCGATAAATCTTATGCTTGCACCCGGCCAGTACTATCTCATGTTCAATAATAAGTTCTCGATAATCACTGGCAAAGATGTCAATGCCAAGGTTTATCTCAGAGGTTCATGAGAACGACCGCGCTGAAGGCGCGGAATATGTCGCCCCTTCAGGGCTCAATTGAATTCTCTTTGATCTGATCCAGGGGCGTTGCCCCTGGCTATTACATTTCACGCCTTTGGCGTGATGAGGAGCCCGGTACAGAACCGGGAGCGGTAGCGAACGGATCATAACCTTAACTCGAGTGGCAGGATCCCGTCGCTACCGCTCCGGGTTCTGTACCCGAGCCCTCCCTCACGGTCGGGCTACCGCCCCGTTACTGACCGCGTTGCGTCTTGTCGCTCAAGCGACTTCCGGTCCCACTTCGCCAGATTAGCTCCCGCTTCATACGTACTCTGAAGAAAATCCATCAGAGCAGTTTCTGGTGAAGGAGAGTTGCGCACGGCTTCGTAGGGCAGGAGGAATTCTTTCATGTCTTTGCTGTAGAACGCGGCGCGGGGTTCGATCGATGATTCAGGCAGACCCGCGGGTTCGGGAGCGGTGTAGGAATAGAACGCGGCTTCGACGCCATTGCCGCCGGGCCAGAAGCCGTGGCTGATCACTTCGTGCGAATAAGCTTCGACCGTGATCTTGTCGGCGCCTTCCCGTGGCGGCGCGGTCCGCCCCGAGAATCGCGTGACTGAGTGATCGAAGCTGCCCCACCAAAAGTGCACCGGGCTGACTTTGCCGATGAAGCGCGAGCGGAATTCTTTGAAGACCTCATCGACGTTAACCAGCGCGCGCCAGTATCGATTGGCGTACTCGTCATCGTAAGACGTGTGGGTTTCGTCCTCATCAAAACGAATTGGATTGGCGACCTCAACCGGCATCGGCCAAATTTTTACGTCAATGCTCAGACCCTCAAGTGCGGCCATCACCCGCTCGTAGAAATCGGCGACGGACTCAGGCTGCAGGGCCAGAATCTTGACTGCGCCGTCACTGCACTCGATTACCAGCTTGTGATCGACGAAGTCGAACTCGATTTCAAAGACGCGATCCTGGTAATTCATGGCTGAGGTGGTCAGGCCGCGCGCCGAAACGTAGAGCGGGACATTCCACCAATGATTTACCAGCGGGGTCGTCGCCAAACGAATCTTGCCGACGATCTGCATCCACATGTGCAGCGTGGCAAGAGTGTCTTGCCAGTCTTCCAGGATTAGAAAAGGCCAGGGACCGTTGGTCATGACTAGTAAACATACCGCGAAGTTGAAATATAGACCAGCGATTGTGGGCCGGTCAGAGGTTGGAGGAAAGGGGCGCTTGGTCCCAGCGCCAAAGGCGCGAAATGCAATAGCCTGGGGCATCGCCCCAGGGTTGGGTAATGTTTGAAACTATTTGGAGCGCTGAAGGCGCGCAATCTTATGTCGCCCCTTCAGGGCTTATTGAATTCCATTTCATGCCACCCAGGGGCGTTGCCCCTGGCCATTACATTTCACGCTTTCAGCGTGAAACATGGGATCTTTTGCAGCCCCACCGCTTTCGCGCTTTAGACTTTCCCGATCACTCGATGTTAGATTCTCACTCTAAACAATCAAATCAAAAATCAAGGAAGCAATCCACATGTCATCACCGCAACCAGTGCAGACTAGTCCACGTCGTTATCAACTCTTTATCGACGGCCAGTTCGTCGATGCCGAATCAGGCAAGACTTTCAAGTCCCCAAACCCCGCCACCGGAGAGACTTTTGCTGAAGTCGCCGAAGCCGACAAAGCCGATATCGACAAGGCCGTGGCCGCCGCGCGCAAGGCATTCGAAGGCAAGTGGTCAAAGATCAGCGCGCGTGAACGCGGGCGCATGATCTACAAACTATCGCAGTTGATCGAAGCGCACGCGGCTGAACTGGCAGAGCTGGAAACGATGGACAACGGCAAGCCGATCCGGGAAGCAACTTATATAGATCTGCCGGGCGTCGTGGAAAACTTTGAATACTTCGCCGGTTGGCCAACCAAGATAGAAGGCGAAACGATTCCGGTGCCCGGCCAGATGTTCAATTACACTTTGCGCGAACCGGTCGGCGTTTGTGGCCAGATCATTCCCTGGAATTTTCCGCTGTTGATGGCCGCTTGGAAATTAGCTCCGGCCTTGGCCGCGGGTAACACCGTGGTTTTGAAACCCGCGGAACAAACGCCAGTCACCGCGCTCGAGCTGGCCAGGTTAATTCAGGAAGCGGGCTTTCCGGAAGGTGTCGTCAATGTGGTTCCGGGTTTCGGCGAGACGGCAGGGGCGGCGCTCGCGTCGCATCCGGGGATCGATAAGATTGCGTTCACCGGCTCTGGTGAAGTCGGCAAACTGATCGCAAAAGCCGCGGCTGAAAATTTGACGAAGGTAAGTCTGGAGCTGGGCGGCAAAGCGCCGAACGTTGTCTTTGCTGATGCGGATATGGATCAAGCCGTGAATGGCGCGATGATGGGAATCTTTTTTAACCAGGGCCAGGTGTGCTGTGCCGGTTCGCGCGTCTTCATCGAAGAGTCGGTCAAAGAAGAATTCCTCGGGAGATTCAAAGAGAAGGCGGATAAGATTAAGGTTGGCGATCCGATGGACAAAGCGACGTTGATGGGCCCGCAGGTTTCCGAAGAGCAGTTGAACCGGATCAAAGGTTACGTCGACATCGCGCGCGAGGAAGGCGCGACCGTCTTCGCCGGTGGCGGACAGCCGGAGCTCGAAGGCGCATTTCAGAAGGGCTACTTCTTTCAGCCGACCATCTTTAGTGATGTGGACAATTCGATGCGGGTGGCGCAGGAAGAAATCTTTGGACCTGTCTCTTGTGCGATCACTTTCAAAGACGACGACGATCTGCTGCGGCAGGCCAACGACACGATGTACGGTTTGTCGGCGGGCATCTGGACGCGCGACATCACGCGGGCGCATCGCTTCGCGCGCGCAGTTAAAGCCGGCACGGTCTGGATCAATACCTACAATATGATGAATGCGGCGTCGCCGTTTGGTGGCTACAAACAGTCTGGTTATGGCCGCGAAATGGGCAAGCACGCGCTGGAACTCTACACGCAGGTTAAGAGCGTTTGGGTCGATCTTTCGGGCAAGCCGATTGGGTGGTTTGGGAAGTAAGAGTACTAATTGGCCACAGATTCACACAGATAGAGGATGAGAGCCCGAAGTCGTGTGATCCATTATTGTTCTTATCAGTGATATCCGTGTTCATCTGTGGCTGGTTATCCGGATAGTGCGCTGAACTCACAGCGCTCTTGATTCCACAGACCTCATATCACTTTCAAACTAAAAAATTACGCGAGCTTGGAGCTGAAACATCCGCGGCGGGTCGATGTTTGCGAATGCCGGGATCGCATTCGTGGCCGTGCCGACACCGCTCACGAACTGACCGAACGTCGCGTTCGGCGTGCCCGTGTCGCCGTAGATTGTCTGTCCGCGGCCCAGGAAGTTTCCGTGATTGAGAAGATTAAAACCTTCGAGCCTAAGCAGGACTGCCACACGTTCTGACAGCTTAATGCGATTCTCGACAAAGATCGACACATCCTGCGTTGGAGTACCGCGGAACGCGGACTTGCTGATGACCCGGCCGTTGATGACGGGACGGTCGTTGTTCGCGCCATCGCCGTTGTTATCGACGCCTGTCGTTGCATTGAACGGACGCGATGACGCGAGTTGGGTTACGGTGCCGGCCGTGAAGTTATACGGCAACTTGTAGCTGAACGTGATCACCGCGCGATGACGCTGATCAAGCACGCTCGGTCCGCGTTCAAACTCGCCGAGCGTCGCGATGTTGGCTTCGTTCGGCCCAATACCGTTGCCGTCCGGCTCAGTCGTGTTGGTTGCTTTTGAGAACTTATAGCTGGGGCGGCGTACATTTTTGAATTACCGCGATAGCTGATCTGGGTCTGGAGGCCGTTGTAATCGGCGATGCCGAGGTTCATCAACACATTGACCTGGCGCACACCACTGGGGACTGGCACGATTGGACGGGTATTGTTGGCCGCGGCGACGGTCTGCGTCTGGCCGGGCAACGTGCGAGGAAAGGGGGCCGGGGCGTTTAGATCGACGGTGCGAGCGAGGCCGGTCCAGTGCTGATGCACATAGTCGCCGCCGACGAACAATCCCCTGGTTACTTGGCGTTCGGCGCCGAGTGAGATCACCTGGCTGCGGGGGCTCACTAACCTGTCCGGGTAATTCGGCAGCAGATCAAAGTTCAGCCCGTATCTTGCGAATTGTGCTTTGCAGAAAGCCCGCCGGCCCGCCTGGATGACAATGTCGCGCGTGGGTAATTGAGTCGCCGGCACCGTCGTTGGATCAACATTCACCGGCAGGCAGGATCCCGTGAGGCAGGTTGGGAATCAAAATCACCTCGCCTTTATTTTCACAACTTACAAAACCGCCTAGGAAAAATCAACGTGCATGCGCCGCATGCATGCAGTGCCCGATTTGCGTATCGCCGGGGGACGTTTGGGGACGATGTTGCGTTGTGACTCCATGTCCGTTCTCTCGTTTGAACGATTTGTAATCAACTTAGTTTGCTGAAGTCGAGTTAAATGTCCGAAAGTCGGCGACTTGTTCTTGATTTCCAATTAATGAGCGGCATCTTACAGGGCGCAAGAACGAACACAGAGGATCAGGGTGCAGAGAAAAGTTCATAGAGGGTGGTGCTTTGTGGAAAAACACGTGTTCAGCGCCAGTCTGAAGTTTTTCAGAAATGGAAAGTGAACCCGGCCACCACACGTCGACTGGTCATCAAATAATATTGCCCGTCACCGAGCTCGCTTTCGGCCACCGGGTCGCGACGATCGCCCAAGTTGGTGGCGTCTACACGAAATTCCCACTTCGGGGTGCGATAGCCCGCGCTCAAGCCGATGGTGGCAAAGCCGTTCACCGGGGCGGTGTTGCGCCTGTTCAGAAACCGCGCTCCGGTGTAATACACATTGACGCCGCCCAGAAACCCGCGCTCCGGCGCGTAGACGATGCCAAACGCCGCGAGATTGTGGGCGGACATTTCCAGCCGCTTGCCCGCAAGCTGCGTGGGCACTCCGCCGAAATCCTGCACGAAATCAGTAAAGCGCGCGTCGTGGTAGCTGTAGGTTGCTTTGGCCGTGACGTCATGGGCTAGGAACAGCGAAACGCCGGATTCAAACCCCTTGAAGCGCTCCTTTCCGGCATTGATAAGAGCGGGCAATCCGCCGACGCTGATCGGTGTGACCAGATTCTTGAAATCCATCAAAAATCCGGAGGCTTCCACTTCCACGCGGCGATCGAAGAAGCGCGCCTTCATCCCGCCTTCGACGCTGCGGGCGGTTTCCGGCTCCAGGATGAGCCGGTTATTGAACGTCTCGATGCCGAAATCAATCGCCGCAGGCTTAAACGTGTCGCGGTAGTTAGCGTACAAATTGACGGAATCCTGATTCTTCTTCCACGCGGTTACGATGAATCCGACGTTGCCGCCGGGCCTCACCTTCGTGCGGCGGTCAGAATCGCTTGTGCCCGCGCCCGGGTCGTCGTGCTTCTGCGTCTCATGAGTGACGTTCAGGCGAACGCCGGCGTCAAAGCGCAGGCGATCCGAAGGTCGCCATTCGATTGAGGTATAGCCGCCGAAAAAATTCCGTACGTCGCGCGTGGCGACGTCGAGTGGGCTGGGAACCGCGACTGTAACCGGAGGCACGCCGTTGAGCGGCACGGTGTATTCGAAATCCGCGCCCCGGGAATTACCGGTGCCGTGCAGGAAGTCCCCGCCGACTAACAGCGTCAACGAGCGCGCAACTTTCCACGACGCATGGGTGTCAGCATAGACATCGGTGAAGTGAATGTCCTGGCGGAACCCGCGTGCGTTGTCGGTCAGGGCGGTGATGTCTGTAAGGAATCCGCGCAGGCGGCTTTGGCGGCTGTGAGAGAGAGATACAGTTCCCGACCAAGTTCCGGAGCCTACGCTGCGATCGAAGCCAGCCGCCCCGGTAAAGCGGCGGTCGTTCAGGAATGATCCGTTCGGATTGTTATTGGCGTCCACAGGCACCAGCGGAGTCAAGGTCCGCCCATCGCGGACGCGCGGGCTGGCAGGATCCTGGTTCAGCCAGTTCATGTCAAAATTGAACCACGCGCGATTCGCGCCGTTGCCCTTGCGGCCTACTCGCCACAATGCATGTCCCCGGCGATAGTTTGTGCGGTCATCTCTGAAGCCTTCGCGCTGCGCGTCCACAGAAAGGCGCGAAGACCATTTGCCCGAGAGGGGAATGGGCGCCGCAAAATTGAAGCCAAAGGTGCCGTAACTTCCTCCGCGAACGGTCAGAGATTTGTCCTTTGCAGCGGTATCCTTGTGCACGACATGGATGACGCCGACAAACGAAGTGGCGCCATAGGTGACCGGGGCCGGTCCGCGCACCACTTCAATACGTTCGATGTCATTCAAGTCGAGCGTCGTCAGGGCGGGATTGAAGGAGCCGCCCCAAGGCACGCCGTCCACCACAAGGAGGAATGCGTCAAGCTCTTTCAATCCCCAGAAATCCGGCACGGCGCTGGCTGGGCCGGCATCTCCACCGGGTGCGACCTCCACGCCAGTGGCAAAGGAAAGCGCGCTGCGCAAGTCGTGGTAGCCGCGATTTCGCAACTCATCGCCGTTGAAGACTTCGACCGCCGAGGGGACATCCTGCGGGTCTTCAGGCAAGCGTGTGGTTGTTACCTCCACAGCGTGTGGTTGTTACCTCCACGTGTTCCTCAATCACTGGTAACTTCTGCGCCGGAGGAGTGCTCTGCGGCGCAGGTGCAGAGGTGCTCTGTGCGCTGGCAGATGAAACCACGCAGCACAGAAAGAGCAATATTCGCTTGATCATAATGGGAAGAGAGTACGTGATTCCGGCCACCTACTACCACAGGCAGTAGTGGAGATTCGCAGTCGTGCGGAGAATCAACGGACAATGTGTTTAAGCAACTGATGGAAGAAATTTTGGAATGATAAGGCGGACTGTTTCTTAATTTAGCGGCCTTTCCAGTCATGACCCGACAGCTCAAAGGGATCAGGAAGTGTACTTGGCTCCGGCATACTGTTAGGCGCATTTAGGCATACTCGCCCTCTTCAAATCATAACTTAGACGCACGGTCACATGCATTGCCACGACAGGATGCGCCACAGTCATCCACATTACCCAAACATTCATCATCGCCACGAACATTAAGCCTGGATTTGAGTTCGCTTCTACTGTCGCGCGCGACGCGGCTTGTGCCAGCGGACTAACGTTCTTAAACTTTCGCCAGTCGTTATCTCTAGAGGCTGACAGTTAAATAGAGAGATAGTTCGCGGAACGTCTTTGAAGTTTCTAAAACTCTTGAAGCTTGAGTCTGACAACTATTGAGTAAATTGGAGCGGGCGACTGGGATCGAACCCGTATTACCAACTTGGGAAGCCGGCTTGCCCAGGACGGCGAGAGACCTGGTCGATTCAGCGGCCACAGCGCATAAAAGCTCCACGCTGCCCACCGCGGTCTGACTGATAAAGGGTAACCGCTGAAGGTGTTCTCGTCTGAATGCGCCGGCGGGGTGATCGCTGCCAGTTTGTAAATTTGCTCCAGCACAACTTCTTCGATCGTCGAACGCTCCATCACCCTTTGGCCGTTCATCTCGTACCGGATTTCGCCATAGTGATCTTCGGGCTTTTCAAACAGGCCCATGCGGCTATTGCCGGCGTAATCAACCTCGAGTCGCGGCAGAACTCTGCTTAGCTTGCGCAGGACATTCTGTTCATAGTCACTAAGCCGAGGATCTTCCGGTGACAGCACCACTGTGATTCTTAAGGGTTGCTGAATCTGACTGAGGGCCGCTTCGTCTGCGCTGGAAAAAGAGTTGCGCCGGTTCTCGCTCGCGTCCCAACTTGCGCGCACGCCGTTGGCGCTGACAATCACGCAGGCCAGAATCATCGCCAGCGCCAGTGTTCCCAACAAGCGAAATCGCCACGTGCGACCGGTGTGCAACCAAATACCGGCTACGGCGAAACCAGTAACGCTGAATGCCAACATGGCCACCAAAATATTCAAGCGCAGCAGCCCGTGTTCAAAAAAACGCAGCGTAGCGGTAGGAGTGTACGCCGCCAACTCTTGTAAAAATCCCCCGCGACCCGTCGCGATGAAATCCAGGACCCAGGTGCCTACAGTAAAACCGAGGGTGACGATTGCGGCACTGGCGGCATTTTCCGCAAGTGCTGCCGCGGCGACTGCGATGCCCGCGCTCAACATAGCGCGCAGGAAATGGCCCAGCATGAGATTCAACGTTTCCGGCGTGTGCAGATGGCCGCCATAAGATTTCCATAAGACGACCGCGAGCAGGCCCGGAAGCAACGTCACCATCCATCCGGCCAGCAGCACCAGCACTTTCGCTCCGACTTTTGTTGCGAGATTGCCGGGGAGTTGCAGCAATAACTTTAGTCCGCCGCTTTGTTTCTCCGCTGCAATCATACGTATCGCAACGAAGGGAAGGAGAAATGTAGCGGCCAGATCGTATGCGCCGAACGTCGGCACAAGTATTCCATCCAGGGGGCGTCAGGCCTTGGGACAGCGCTGCGGAACCGCCCCCGCTGCCACTCGCTTCGGCGTACAAACCGACCGCGGTGATGAATCCATGACCAACCAAAGGTCCGATCATGAGCAGCAGAAGCCAGTACGAGCGCGAAGCGAATAACTCACGCCATTCTTTGGCGAGTAGGTGGCTGAAGCTATGTGAGCGCAAGAAAAATCTCCTCGACTCCGCCGTCGGAAAGCTTGGCTTGCGCGCGCAGTTCGTCGATGCTTCCTTCACCCACCACCTTGCCGGCACTCAGCATTACCAATCGATCACAAACGCGTCCGGCATCGACGAGCTGATGAATCGAGAGCATCAGCGTCCGTCCGTTATCTACATGACTCCTAAACAGAGCCATGACGTCGCGGGTTTGTCTGAGATCCAGTCCATCAAAGGGCTCATCAAGCAGGAGTAGCTCTTGCGGCGTTAATAATCCGAGGGCGAGCAGCAGACGCTTGCGCTCGCCTTTCGATAGTGATGACATGCGTGCGCGCATAATTTCATCCAGCCGCAACGGGCGAATCAGATCGGACACGGTGATCTTTGTTGGTTGGTACAGCTTTTCGAAAAAATGCAGAGCCCAGCTAACTGTCTGCTCAGCCCAGGGAAGGATCGCGTCGGGCAAATAGAACAGAGTTGCTTTGCGTTGCGACGCGGGCAGGACCTTGTCTCCGGAGCGCATCGTTCCCGCGTCCGCCGGCATCAGTCCGGCGAGACACTCAAACAGCGTAGTCTTACCGGCGCCGTTGGGGCCGATCAATCCCAGCACTTCACTTCGGCGCACAGAGAAACTCACGTCATCAAGCACGCATCGCCGTTTGAAGTACTTGGTTACGCCTGTAACTTTTAAGAACTCGTCCATGTCGAATTGAGATAAGAAGATACCGCACACTCGCGCTCCAAGGATCGCTTTGCGCTGCTTTCACTCTATAAGGTCGAAACTGGTTTCATTAGCACCCGGCTTCAGTCAGGTGGCTCCTCTCTGGGCAATTGATTCCCAAAACCGTTTCAAACGCTTTCGGGTCGAATCATCGGTGCCTGATCACCGCACTGAAGTGCGCTGCTAATGAGAATTGCAGAACCTATAGTTACGAAGTCTCTACTACCAGCCTCCGTAGCGCCGTCTCACTTTGTTTGCTTAGTCGAGTTGGTCATCTTAGAATGCGGCGGCTTTAGCGGGCAATTGGAAAGTATGATTCTGATTCTCCTGACCGCGTTCGGAGCAGTCTTTGTCGCCGAAATCGTCGGCGACAAGTTGCTTTATACGACTGGCATCCTGGCCGCGCGCTACCGCACCATGCCGATCATGTTCGGCATGGCGGTCGCTTTCATGGCCAAGATGGGTGTGGCCGTGCTGGTCGGCGATGCGGTGTCGAAATTGCCGCGGCCGCTAGTGGCTACGATTACCGCGCTCAGCTTTCTCGGCGTAGCCGTCGCGCTCTGGCGCAAGCCTGACCGGCCGCCTGAGGCGAAAGAAAAACATCGAGCCTCGAAGGCGGCGGCGGTTTCGTTCGCGGCGATTTTCTTGTCAGAATGGGGAGACGTCGGTCAAATCACAGCGGCTGCACTGACGGCAAAATATCACCGGCCGCTGGTCGTATGGCTGGGAGCGGTCGGCGCGATGATCACCAAAGGGGCGTTGGCGGCGTTTCTGGGCGGAGGCTTTCGCAGGTGGATTAGGGATCGAATTGCTCCTCAGGTCGTCCGCTACGCCGCTGTAGGTTTGTTGTTGGTCTTAGGAGCTCTCTCGGTTCTGGAAATCTTGTTTGAGAAAATCTGAGTGATCCGACAAGCAGGGTTAGAACGGCGAGTCTGTTGTCGATGAAGTCTTAGTCTGATAGTTTTCGGTCGTTTGGGTTCTCGGTCCCGGAGGGACCAAATATTTATAGAACAAGATACCAAAACAACTTTTGAAGCTCCGGAGGAGCGAAATATGTGGCGCCAGCACCTACATTGCGCTCCTCCCGAGCCAAAAAGCTCTTTCCGCCAACACAGGCTATAAACATTTGGCCGCTCTGCGGCCTGGCCGAGCGGGAAAGAATCGGCATCATCGTTGTCTGAAATTTAGGATACGAGTCACGACCTCCATGATTTCAAAGCAGGACCGAAAAAGCGCTTTTCGATTTATCATCGCGCTTGGTTTCGTCAGTCTGTTCGCGGACATGACTTACGAAGGCGCGCACAGCGTCATCGGTCCGTTGCTGAAAGATCTCGGCGCCAGCGCTACGCAGGTGGGGATCATTGCCGGACTGGGTGAGATGATCGCTGCCAGCCTTCGTTATTTCTCCGGTCGTCTGGCGGATAAGACGCGCGCTTACTGGACGATCACCACTCTGGGATACTTCTTGAATTTGATCGTTGTCCCCGGTCTGGCGTTCGCCGGTAACTGGCAAGCAGCGGCGCTGTTGATAGTCGCTGAGCGTACCGGAAAAAGTTTGCGCGGCCCTGCTCGCGATGTTTTGCTTTCCGAAGCCACTGAAGTCGTGGGCCACGGTAAGGGATTCGGGCTGCATGCGGCGATGGATCAAACGGGCGCCGTTCTGGGCCCTTTGTTCGTGGCACTTTCAGTGGCGCGGACGCATCACTTCGGCCCGGCCTTTCTCTGGCTTGGGGTGCCAGCCGTTGCCGCTTTCATCGCGCTCATTGTTGCGCGGGCCGCGCGGCCAATCAAAGGCACTCCGCCGTTTGCTCCAAAAGGAAAGAACCTTCCCAGGGTCTTCTGGATCTATGTTGCGGCGGCAGGCTTGCTGGCATTAGGCTTCGTTGATTTCCCGCTGCTCGCTTATCACTTTCAAAGTAATTCGCTTACAAAGCCGGAAACGATTCCGTTGCTGTATGCGGGCGCGATGGGTGTGAATGGTTTGACCGCGCTGGTGTTTGGCAGACTGTTCGATCGCTTTGGCATTCAAATCATCGTGTTGGGGATTTTGGTTTCGCTGCTGGCGTTGCCGTTTGGTTTTCTGGGAGGACCGAGTGGCGTCTATCTGAGCGTTGCGTTCTGGGCCACCGGCCTCGGGGCGCAAGACGCGACCCTGCGATCAGGCATTTCCCAGGTAGTCTCGATGAACAAGCGAGGAACTGCGTTTGGCGCGTTCAATGCAGCCTACGGCGTGCTGTGGTTTATGGGCAGCGTTACGATGGGCATGCTTTATGACTACTCGCTGATCGCGCTGGTGGTCTTTGGCATTGTCGCCCAATTGAGTGCGGCGGTCTTGTTTGTTTGGTTGCGGCGTCCGCTGGAGGCGATAAGGCCTTAGCCCGATTGTGAATCAATGAGGTCAGTACCGGAAGCGGTAGCGACCGGGCCTCAACATCTCAGACCATCCGAGGTCGCGAAACGAGACCCGATCGCTGCCGCTCCCGGTACAGACTTCACCGCGAATTAGGAAAGGATTTTTACGGCATGTTCGATCACATTGTGGATTGCGACCAGAATGATCGGATTGGTTGCTATTACGATAGCCAGCAAAACTAAACCACAAATTGACGCAGCCGGCACGGCCTGAAAAAGGATAGGATTGGTACTTTGCCGCAGATGTCCGCTCGCAGCGATCTCCAGCAGGCGCCGGACGCGTGCTTTGACTCCGCGAGTCTCTTCCACCCCCACCAAAAACGCCGCCAAAGGGACTGTGGCCCGCGCTCCAGCCGGGACCATCTTCGCGATCTTAACCAGCGCCGACGCCAGATTAAGAGCTGTCTCTGCACTCATTTGGGCGGCGTGTTCATCGGCGGCGCATTCCGCGGCCTCAGCCCACGCGCGATCCAGGGTCCGGCCGCAGGGCACAATCATCAACACGTCGCGGCAGGCTCGCAGCAGCGAACGCTTGAAGTTGTCCCGGGCAGCAAGGTGTCCACCTTCATGCGCGATGGCCGCCGTCAATTCTTCCTGGTTGAGCGTTTCCAAAACCCGTGCGGCGATAAACAGACGCGGCCTGAAGATGCCCACGACAGCGATAATCGGAAACGAATTAGAAATGCGAAACGTGGGAATGCCGGTCCCATCGAGCTGTATCTGAACCGCGCCGGTGAGCCACTCTTGCAGCAGTGCCCGCGTCGCAAACCAGGAACGTAACGCTCGACACAACGCGAGCGTTACCCCAATTATGGACAGCATGGCCAGGGCGGCGAGTTTCTTGCTGACAGTTTCTGAAGTCTTGTAGGGTTCATAGCCAAGATAAGAAGGCACCAGAAACAAAGTAACTGAGAGCAAGGCCAACGCCGTGGGGCCCACGCGCAGGGCGAAAAGCATCTCGGCGCGCGTTCGAGCCGATCGATGCTGCAACGCTCTCCTCAAGAGAGGCGAACAGGCAGCGGAGATGGTGGACGCAATCGCATTGATCGTCAGCAGCGCGGCCAGCACCAGACAGATTCCCAGCAACTCGTACACTACTAATCCGCCTTTCTCCGCAACTCGCGCTTCTTTTCTTTTATCAAACGATCCAGTTCGTCGAGCAATTCCCGATCGCGCTCGCTGACCGTATCCACGATGCAGGCCAGCACGGGTTGTACGCCTTCCGCGCCATGACCCAGCAGGCCGTCGATCACATCTTCGCGGATGCCGTGCTCAAATTCTTCGCGCGACATCGCCGGCGCATACAAGAATGCGCGCCCGTCCTTGCGCCGGTCGAGGATCTGTTTGCGGAACAACCGATCGAGCGTGGTCATCAGCGTCGTATACGCGATGCGTTCTTCGAAGGCGAGATAGATGTCGCGGACGCTGACTTCGCCTCGCTGCCAGGCTTCCTCGAGGACCTGCCGCTCGAGTTTTCCCAGCGCCAGCGAAGCCACTTCGCTGGGCCGGCGAAATCCGCGGAGAAGAAATCGAGGAGCCTTCATGATGGGCAACATTCTGCGCGGGGCACTAAGACTATGTCAAAGGTGAGCTCAGTACCGGGAGCGGTAGCGACGGCTCCCCGTCCTCACCATCGGACTTTGTGTCCAGAGTTGAGACCCGGTCGCTACTGCTCCCGGTACTGACCTCATCTACGCGAGGTCTGGCTGGCTGCGCAATCACCCCACGAACTCAATATCAACCGCGTGCGGAATGATGCCGCGCTCGTGACCTTCAGTGAGCAGACGGCGCACAGCTTCGCGGCCGCGCTCGCCGTAATCAAGCGTCAGGTCGTTCACCCACATCGCCACGAAGCGATCCGCCAACGCCGGATCCATGTCGCGGGCAAACTGCATTGCGTACTGCAGGGCATCTTCGCGATTGTCGAGCGAATACTGAATGCTGTCTTTCAGCAGGGCTGAAACCTGGCCAATCGTTTCTTTGCCGAGATCTCTTTTGATCGCGTTGCCGCCCATGGGCAGCGGCAGTCCTCCCGTGTGTTCGTGCCACCACTCGCCGAGATCGAGGACCTTGTGCAATCCCAGATTCTGATAGAAGAGTTGGCCTTCATGAATCAGCAAGCCTGCGTCGCAACGCTTTTGCGTAACTGCGTCGATGATCTGATCAAAGGGCACGACCTCGTACTTGAAATTAGGTTGGTAAATGCTAAGCGCCAGAAACGCGCTGGTAAGCGTGCCGGGGACGGCAATCTTCACTTTCGACAACTCCGAGGGATCAAGATCTTCGTTGGCGACGACAATCGGACCGTAGTTATCACCAATCGAAGCTCCATGTGGCAGCAGCGCATACTTGTCGGCGACATACGCGTAGGCGTGAAAGCTGATCGCGGTGACGTCATAGGTGCCTCTACTCGCTTCTTCGTTCAGGGTCTGGATGTCTTTCAGCACATGCTCGAAATCAAGGTCGCCCGTTTCGATTTTGTGCGTCGCCAGTGCATAGAACATGAAGGCGTCGTCGGAATCCGGCGAGTGGGCCACGGAAATTGTTTGCTTTGTCGTCTCTAACATATATCGAACACAAGGCATCGGCGGCGTTAAGAAACGGCGGCCACCGCTGAAATTCGCTGACCTATGCGACCGTCGTCGCTCGTTCTACTCGATTGTAGACCGTATCCCGCTCGACAGCTTCAAAGCCGGCTTCTTCGATCAATCCGACAAGTTCCGCTCGCGACATCTTCACCTCGTTGTTGGCTTCGACTGAATAACTTTCAGTCAGTTCGCCGCCCTGGGTAATCGTGCCGTCGACATCGTTGGCACCGAAATGGAGCGCAACCTGCGCTAACCGCTTGCCGAGCATTACCCAGTAAGCCTTGATGTGCGGAAAGTTGTCGAGCATCAGACGCGACACGGCCATAGTCTTTAGCGAATCGACACCCGATCTGCGGCCGATTCGATATGGCCGTAGAGCATGGTCGCATTTGTCTTCAGCCCAGCACCGTGGACCTTGCCCGCCAGTTCCAGCCAACGTGACGCATCGCACTTGTGCGCGCAGATCATTGAGCGGGTCGGTTCGCGAAAAATCTCGGCGCCACCGCCCGGACACGAATCCAGCCCGGCTTCAATCAGTTTTTGCAGCACGTCTTCGTCCTTCATCTTGTAGAAGGAAGCGAAGTGATCCAGCTCGACCATAGTGAACGCCTTCAGATGGAGCTGGGGATAACGCTGCTTTAAAGCCGCAAGCAAATCCGTGAAATAGCTGAACGGCAGTTTGGTGTTCAAGCCGCCTGTGATGTGCAGTTCAGTCGCGCCTTCGGCCACCGCCTCTCCCGCGATGCGCAGGGAATCGTCGATGTTGTGCGTATAGGCGTCGGGCTGGCGCGGCGTGCGAAAGAAACCGCAGAACTTGCAATCAACATAACAGACGTTCGTCGGATTGAAATGACGATTGACGTTGAAGTAAGTCGTGCGCCCGTGTTTCGCTCGCCGGACGGTGTCGGCAAGTTTGCCGAGTGCGTTGAGATCGTTTGTGGCGAACAGAGCAACGCCGTCTTCGAAGGAAAGGCGTTCGCCGTTATTTACTTTCGCGCTGATCTCGTTAAGTTGGGTGTCCTGTGAAAAACTCATGATGAAATTATCTAATCCCAAAGCGATCGAACATCCAAAACAAAACCCCTCAGCGGAGATTCACCTGATACTGTTTCAGGGTCATCAAGAATTTCAGCAGCCAGGCCCGGGCGATAGACATGGACCTTGCGTTCCGAAGGATCAATCAACCAACCTAGTTCCCCTCCATTGGTGATGTATTCTTGCATCTTCTCCGTCAAACTCTTTAGCGAATCGGTTTCCGATCTAAGTTCGACCACGAAGTCGGGACACAGAGGAGGGAATTGTTCCTGCTGCTGAGGACTCAAAGCCTCCCACCGTTCATTTCTTATCCATGAAAGATCGGGCGAGCGTCGAGCGCCGTTAGGAAGCGAGAAAAGCGTCGATGAATCGAAGTTCTGACCGGTTCCATCCCGCTCAGCCCATAGGCCGAAGGCCATGGTAAGCTTTGCGTTTCTTATTCCCGTTTTTCCACCAGTGGGAGCCGCGATGACCAGTTCTCCTTCGCTTGTTCGTTCGATCTGAAGTTCTGGATTTAGTCGGCACAGTTCGGCAAATTCTTCGTCCGAGACTTTCGTTGCCAACGGACTGAAGTCAACGACCATGCCGTTCTCTAATGCGAATGTAGTGCTCATCTACTACGTCTCACCGAAGGCTAGGACCGTAACAGCGTGGCACCGCCGAAAGTCAAAAACAATATCACGCTCACAAAAGCATTGGTGGTAAAGAACGCTGCGTTGAGCCGGCCAAGATCATCAGCCTTCACCAGCGCGTGCTGATAAATAAGCAGGGTGCCCGTGGCGACTAACCCTGCGATAGCCAGCAGTCCCAAATGCGTGACAAAGTATAACGCAAGCAGCGCCAGGAATGCGCCCACGTGCAGCAGACGCGAAATCCGCAACGACTGCGCTATCCCAAATCGCGCGGGAATTGAATGCAAAGCTTCGCGGCGGTCGAAATCGTAATCCTGGCAAGCGTAAAGGACGTCAAAGCCCGCTGTCCAAAGCATTACGATCAGTGACAATAAAAGCGGCGCCGGACTGTCGATTGAACCACGCACGGCGATCCAAGCTCCGGTCGGAGCGATAGCCAGGCACCAACCTAAAATCAGGTGGGACAGCAAGGTCCATCGCTTCGTGTAAGAGTAGAGCACGACGCTGGCAAGCGCGACGGGCGCCAGCAGCAGCGTCAAACGATTGAGCATCGCGGCGGCGAACAAAAAAAGCGCGGCTGCAAAAATCGTGAAGACGAGGACGAAACCGACTGACAACGCGCCCGCCGGAATAGCGCGCATCTTTGTTCTCGGATTTCGCGCGTCATACTCTTTGTCGGCAAGGCGATTGAAAGCCATGGCGGTCGATCGTGCGCCCACCATCGCCAGAGTGATCCAGAGGATCTGCATCGCAGTGGGCAGGCCATGGGCCGCCAGCACCGCGCCGAGAAAAGCGAAGGGCAGCGCGAACAGCGTGTGCTCGATCTTGATCATCTCGAGCGTCGTGCCGATGTTCTTCAGAATCATCAAGGGTCCGAGAGAATTCCTATTCTTCTCCGTCTCCCTTTGGGAGAAGGTCGGGAAAAGGGCGGTTGGATTGCGTACCCCTCATCCAAAGCGAGAGGAAGCTGTTCAAATACTAAATGCTCACCTCATTTCGATTCACCTTTCCAACGCGTACTTGTCGAATGCGGGATCGCGAACTGATCCAGGATACGGAAGACCAGATGATCCACCAGGGCTTCGATCGTTTGCGGCCGATGATAGAAGGCAGGACTCGCCGGTAGAATTTGAGCGCCGGCGCGGGTCAGCTTCAATAGGTTCTCCAGGTGAATTGCATTGTAGGGCGACTCTCGCGGTACCAGCACCAGCTTGCGGCCTTCTTTCAACGTCACATCCGCGGCGCGGTGGATCAGATTAGTGCCGGCCCCGGACGCTATCGCGCCCAGAGTCCCCATTGAACACGGAACAATCAGCATTCCAGCTTGCGGATGCGAACCCGAAGAAGGCGTCGCGGCCATGTTATCAAGCCGGTGCCAGCGAATCATTTTCGCTTCAGCCGGCAAACCAATCCATTGATTAATTTTTTTCTCGTCGGCGCTGCGCAGGTCAAAGCCCAACTCGACCATGGCCACCGTCTTGGCGGAATCCGAAACGATCAAATTTATGCGCTCAACCACCCCGCTGGCCGCTAGATGAATCAGCGTGCGGTGCGCGTAAATCGCGCCCGAAGCTCCGGTAATGGCGACTGTTAATTCCACTATGCGACAGGATGACTGTGATGCTGATCTTACGTTCGTCAACGGCCAATCGCAAATGGAGAGTTGGGAGTCGAACTTCAATGCTAGAATTGTTTCGCGCTATTCGATAAGAGCGGGAGGTCAATCGCTCTCTCGACTCTGTGAACGGCCTGCACCGAGTGTCATTACCAGCATCGGAATGAAAAAGTCATCCGCAACGAAATTGCGACCCCGGAACACATCGCGTCCCCGAACAAAAAGACCAAGGTTGAGCCGCTTTGCTCAATCACTTCTGCGCGAGTGGATGAAACTTGATCTATCAATGAAGAACGCGAGTGCGGTGGTCGCCGTTTCGGGAGGCGCCGACTCAGTCGCTTTATTGCTTTCGCTCCACGAACTCATCCAAGCCGGTAAACTCAAGATCGAAATCCTCGTCGCCCATCTCAATCATCGTCTGCGAGGCAAAGCCAGCGAAGCGGACGCGCGTTGGGTAGCGTCGTTGGCGAAGAAACTTGGTCACAAAGCCGCGATTGGAAGCGTCGATGTGAAGCGGCGGGCCGCAAAGACCGGCGACAACCTGGAACAAGCCGCGCGGCGCGCGCGCTATGAATTTCTGGTTCAGAAGGCCGGGGCGATCGGGGCCGGGTTAATCCTGACCGCGCACACCATGGACGATCAAGCTGAAACCGTCTTGTTGAATCTCTTGCGCGGAAGCGGGAGCAGCGGACTTGGGGGAGTTGAGCCGGTGCGTCCCATTTCTGCTGACAGTAAGATTTTGCTGGCGCGCCCGTTGCTCTCCTGGGCCGAGCGACAAGATACCGAAAACTATTGCCGGGAGCAGTCTGTCGAATTTCGGACCGACGAAATGAACGTCGATGAAAAATTTGTGCGGGTGCGCGTGCGTCGTCAGCTCGTGCCGCTAATGCAGACTTTCAATCCAAAGTTAGTGGCGGGTTTAACTCGTACAGCAGAACTCTTGCGAGAAGACAGCAGCGCTCTTGATCGGGCTGCACTAATGCTGCTCGAGTTGTCGCAGGGATCGGCTTCGGGCGTCGTCGAAGAAACGGGGACCGTTTTGAAACTGGGCCTGCTGGTCGCTGCGCCCTCTGCATTGCGCCGTCGCGCTTTGCGTCTCTGGATTGAGCACTGTCGCGGTGATCTGAAGAGACTTGAGCGGGTGCACATAGTCGCTCTGGAGGGATTACTGCTCGGCGACCGCGGGGGGCGGGTGATCGAGTTGCCCGGAGGTGCGCGGGTATCCAGGAAACGCGGACTGCTGCGCTATATCGGTTGAAGACCAGACCTTCGCGATAGATTTGAACCGAAACCGAAGGCTCGCCGTACTAACCCGATACTGTCGCGTGGAAGCCAACGGCTAGGGGACTCGGGCACCGCGACGCAAGCGCGGGGCATCTGATATAGGACGTTCGAGGGACAGGCAAAGCCGGGCACGCGCAAACCGGCTCTTACCAGAACGGCCGATTTAAGGTATGATCGGCTATGGAGGATCGAAGGCTTTGAGTTCTACTGCGAGACAAATCATTTTTTGGCTGCTGATTATTGCGGGCGCCTTGTTGATTTACAAGCTCGTCAATCCCGGCACTAAGAATACCGAAAACATTGATCTGACGGCGCTCTACCAGAAGGTTGATAACAACGAGTTGAAGCAGTTGACGGTCAAACAGACCGAGACGGTTGCTGTCGATAGGAACAGTGGTAGGGAATACCACATTCAGCTCACCAACGAAACCGCCAAGAACGACTTGCTTAAGGAAGCAAAGGAAGTCGTCAACGGCAAGCCGCGAGTGGATAGGGTCGAGGAAGAGCCGAGCAATAGTTACATGTGGGGCGCGCTCTATTACCTGCTACCCTTTGTGCTGATCTTCGGTTTCTGGATCTTCATGCTGCGGCAGATGCAGTCCGGCGGTAACAAAGCGCTGTCGTTTGGTAAGTCACGCGCGAAACTGCTTAGCAATCAACAGAAGCGGGTGACATTCAAAGACGTCGCCGGCGTGGAAGAAGCCAAAGAAGAGTTGCAGGAGATTATTGAGTTCCTGAA
>WNFQ01000178.1_pt1 | contig 48654 bp, 48 predicted proteins | sample 5400171 | NCBI WGS metagenome assembly WNFQ01 (sample SAMN13153356, study PRJNA577476) | soil metagenome | isolation source: 20 cm soil under Madrone tree | place: USA:California | collected 2016-06-14
GCCTCCCAAAGCAAGCAGCTTGACGCGCGGTGCGAGCCTTGCGCCGCCGAAAAACAAGTACCCCAGGGCTGCGACGAATGGCAGCGCGAAAATTGCAAGAGCCCAGATCCAGACCGCCGTTGCCGGCAGGTCATTGCGCCTTCCTAAATCCCAAAGAGCGAGCGTGCTCCATAGCACGTACAGCAGCAACGGAAGTAAGTAGGCATAAAGTCCCAGTAACATTTGCACGCCACTGGGCAAGGTAACTGACATGACAAACCTCCTGTCAATCGTGCATTTCAGCTGAGCGCCTTCGGGCCGAGCGGTCCGCCGGCGAGCCACAATCCAACTGCCAACGGAAGCAGCCAAACGAAGAGTCCGGTGGCCACAATCGCAATCCTCGAGGACCGCCTCAGCGTCTTTGCGGCGGTCAGCAAATACCAGGCGCCTCCCACGAGCGGCAGCAGTATGACGAGCGCACCCCAGCCCGCTCGACCAGAGTCGTCCCCGCGTTCGACCAGATCCATGATGGCGAGGGATGCCCAGGTGGAGTAGAGGAGGAATGGCAGGAGATACAGATAAACTACAAACCAAATTTGGAATGCGGTCATCGGTAGAGCGAGCGAAAATAGTGACGGCACGGCGAATTCCCCTTTGAGCTACAGTTTCTCGAGCGGCTTCTGCAATGCATCGCGGGGAGTTTTGATCGCATCGAGGTCCAGTCTCAAGCCGGCGAACACGTGTACCGCCGGAATTACCCGCGCGTCGGCGCCGCCGGGAATGTTGGCTTGCGCAAGCGGCGCCGGGCGGGTGCGGTAGTCGCTCACCGTGAATTGCCCGGCGCGGATTTGACCAATGGCGCCGAAGAAGGTCATGTCGCTGGACAGGTCGGAGGCCACCGGCAAACGAAATTTTCCGCAGCCGTTCAATGCCTCCAATCCCCACGGCAGAGAGCTGCGGTAAATATTTCCGGAAAAGCAATTTCCGATCGTTCCAAAACCGCCTGCCGCGAGGTCCGCCCGGCCGGAACCGACCACCGTATTATTCCGAACCACATGCCCGGTTGACGGCCAATAGTGCCGATCGAGAATCGGGACTACCAAGATGCCATTGTTGCGGCTGCGCACGACGTAATTTCGCTCGACATGATTGTTGTGCGTGCCCACCAATGCAATGCCATTGCCTGCCAGAGTCTCCGTGGCGTAGAAGCCTGCCGCCTCGTTATCCAGTCCGCTGTCGCTGACCACATTCCCGATGATCGTCGTGTCGCGTCCCGGAGGGTTTAGTTCGATATCGAACGTCGACGTGCTGATGCCGCTCCGATTGTGCGCAAAGCGCGAATTGATGACGTACATGTCGCCGCTGGAATTCGTTCCGGAATAGCCGAGGCCGCTGTACTCACCGATGACATCGTTCAGCACGACGCGACAAGGCGCACACTGACCGACATAAAACGCCGCGTCTGGCGAGCCGCTGGCGTATGAATGTTCGAATAGTCCGTCCGTCGACCCGAAGGCATAAATTCCGTAGTCGCCGTTGTTGTAGGCGGTGAGATAAGAGCCCCGAAAACCCCGCACACCGGTCCAAAAAAAACCGTTGAGCGTGTAATTCCTCGCGGTCATGTTTTCGACGGCGACACCGTTGCCGCCGACCATGATCCCGGTACCGAGCTCGAACTTGCCGTCGAGAACCACGGCATTCCGATCCACACCGCGCAGCGTGATGCTCGGCGTGGTGACGAATACCGACTCGGTGTATTCACCTTTGTCGATCAGCACCAGATCTCCCGGATTCGCCGCATCGACGCCGTTCTGAATCGTCGGGTATTCTTGCGGCACGCGCCGGGTCACGCCTGTGGCGCTCTCAACCGCGGGAAGCAGGCCGCGCGATCCCGGGGGCGTGTACTCGACGTTACCGACCACGACAACGCCGACCATTCCCGCTTTGCCGTCCGGAGTGGCGTGAAAGCTGCAATAGAAGGGATAGACGCCCTCTTTGGAAAACACGATCTCGCTCATGTCGTTCGGCCGCATTTTGATGTTGCCGAAGGTTTTCTCGCTCGACCACGACTTGTCGACGGCGATGGCATTGTGATCGTTGCGGCCGGCGTTGATGAAGACGATCGAGCCTCCAACCGGCACGCGAACGATGGCCGGGGAATAGCTGTTGTCCGCCATCGATACGAGCACGGTGCCCGTCGGTGTGACTTCGGACTTACCGCAGCCGCCGAGCGCGAAAGCGACCCACAGTGAGCCGACCGTGTATTTCGTCGACTTACCCACGATGCACCGCCGACTGAATCATGAATGCCTCGTCAGACATTTTGAGGCCGGTCCTTGGCCTGTTACCTCGAGTGATCTAGAACGACTCCCGGAATTCCACGCCGAGGGTGCGCGGCTGGTTTACGAACAGCCGCGGCCTTCCTAAAATCTCTGCCGCAATCGAGCGGTTATCGCCGAGGTTTGCGACCTCGTTCGCGAGGTTCTTGCCGACGAGCGCCACCTGGAACCTGTCCCGAGAGAACGCGAGGCTGGCATTGATGAGCCGATACGATCCGCGCAATCGCGGATTGGCGGCATCGTTATTACCGCTGAAGCTGCGGCCGACGTAGGAGTAGTCGGCGCCACTCAGCAATTTCCAGTCGCCCGTCAGCTGCGTCGTGTAGGACACTGCGCCATTGCCGGTCCAGTCCGGCGTTTGGTACACAGGCGAGCCCGCCTGCTGCGGCGAGGACGCGCTCGACTGTGTAATCTTCGCGTTTTGATAGCCGACGCCGAGGGACAGCTCCAGCGGTTCGGTCGGCCGTGCGCGCAGCTCCATCTCGCCGCCCTTGCTCTCCGCCGCACCCGCATTCGCCCTGTATTGGAAACCGCAGCCGAGGAGGATTTCCTGCTGGATGTCCTTCCACTTGATGTAGAACCCGGCCGCATCGAAGGTCAGGCGGTGATCGAACCACGAGGTCTTGGTACCGAGCTCGTAGCTCCACAGCGAGTCGGAGCGAAACCTACGGGTATCGGCAATCGTGATGTTGGGGTCTATCGCTTTGAGTGCCGCGACGCAGTCGTTCGAACTACCTGGCGTGCCCGCCGGTACGCTCGGCACCAGGCCTCCCGGCCGGAATCCCTTGGCGGCATTGACGTAAATCATGTGGTCCGGCGTGACGTGATAGTCCGCCTCGAATTTGGGATTGGTGCCGTTCTCGGTCGTAGTCACGGGCGCATCGACGATGGGCGGGCCGCCGCCGGTTGCCAGGCCCGCCTGGTAGCCGTTGGCGGTTTCCTTCACTTGATACCACCGCAGACCGGCCGTCAGCTTGAGGGGCTCAATGGGCTGATACGACACTTCGCCGAAGGCCGCCGGCTCCCTGATGTCCGTATGATAGTCCGTCGCGAATATCAAGTTCGGAAAACCCGGCGTGACCTCACCGCCGCCGCCAAAGATCGCATCGATTCCCGGCACCTCTGCCGGCGGATAGTAGGCGGCGAAGGGCAAGCGGCCGTGAAAGTCCGAGTAGAAGCCGCCGACGACGAATTGAACCGGCCCTTTCAGATCCGAGGCAAAGCGCACTTCCTCGACGAAACGCTGGTAGTCCTTGATTTCCTCGATGCCGCCCGGCTGCGGCGTGCCGCCGAAGAAGGAAGTAATACCCGCGTACACGAAGTCGCTCTCATCCTCGGTCTCGGCCACCTTGCGGGTAAAATAAGCGGTCGAGGAGACGAGTTCGCCGAAGCCGGTTTTCCAGTTGACGGCGATGGAATACAGCGCCCAGGCATCGTAGCCGCCCTCCGGAATATTGAACGTTCGTGCTTGCGTGAAGCTGCTCGGAGACAGCGGCCTCGGCAGCGGGACGGGTGCCCCCGGGACGGGGTAGCCGAAGCCGTTGCCCGGCATCGAGAGATAGTCCGCCAGCGGTAGACCGTTATAGTTTGCTCGCTGCTGCATGATGCGCGGCGTGATGGTCAGCGTGTCGTTGATCTTGACGGTGAGGGCCGCCGCGCCGCCGTAGGTGTCGTTTTCGGCGACGTTATTCACGGTGGTGATGCCGCTCTTCGCCAAGGGGGTGCAGGTAAGGGCCATGGCCGCCGCCGGATCGGTGCAGAAACTGCGTTTGAAGTAGCCCGCTTCATCGTCGGTAAAAAAGCTCAGTCGCAGCGCAATCTGGTCCTGAACGATCGGTATATTGAACACACCGTCGGCGGTCCAGTTCGGCTGGTTGGTGCGATCGGTGTAGGAGAGTCCCGCATGCACTGATCCATCGGAAGTGCTCAGGTTCGGCTCCTTGGTGACGATACGCACCAAACCGCCCATCGAGCGTGCACCATACAAGGTGCCCTGCGGTCCGCGCAGCACTTCGATGTGGTCGACATCCAGAACCCGCGGATCGATCGAATCCGGCAGCGGGGTGTCGTCGATGTAAAACCCCGTCACATTGTCGCCGGAGATGCCGCGGATCGAGACCGTGCGCGCGGTCCCGACGCCGTCGCCGGTGGGCGCGAAGGCCAAATTAGGCACCTTCGTCGCGTAATCGAAAAAAGTATTGATTTGCTTTTCCTGCAGCGCCACGGCGCTGAACGTGGTCATGGAGAGCGGTACGGTCTGCTCGCTCTCCGAACGCTTCTCGGCTGTGACCGTGATCGTTTCCAGTTCGTTCGATGGCGCCGCAGTGTCTGCGGCGAACACGCGCAACGACCCAATCATTGCTGCAACGCCCGCACAGGCGAGGCTATTCGTTGATATCCCCATTGGCATTCTCCCAGCGAAAAACGCTATCAATCCCACGTCGCCTGACGGCGTACCGTCGCGACTTTATTCATTTGAAGACAATCGCTTCCGTGCTTGTAGTTGTTATGCGATCAGGGCGCCGGCCGGGCCGCCGCGCCGCTACCCAAGCTAGTATCGGGCCGAACTTGTTTCATTGTCAAAAAGCGCCGGGCGAGCGCGACGCCACTGTCCGCGCAGCTGCGTTCGCGAACGAGGAGGGCGTCGGGGATTCCTCTGCCGCGTCGCGATGGCCTTGAGCATGTTAGTCTTTGCGAGCGGCGAAAACCGAGAAGAAGAACCGGGTACGCGGTCAGCGCGCAACTTCGGATGCGAAGAACAAGCGGCGATGCAGCGAAGGCAAACACCACCGGCTCGTTGTCATTCCGTGCCAATCTGATGACGCGCAGTCAGGAGCAAGCAACATGACATTACCCAGAGAACCCCGAATTCATCCGGTGCCGATCGAGGGCCTCAGGCCGACGCAGATCACGGTCGGAATGCGCGAAGTGAAGGCCAAGCGCAAGAGCTGGCGCGATCACCCGGACCGGAAGAAAGCCGACTTTCTCGGCAAGCATCTGATTCCCGTCATTTGGGGTCCCAAGGATGAGTACTACGTCATCGATCATCATCACTTGGCACTGGCCCTGCACCAGGAAGGCGTCAAGAATATCGCGACCACCGTGGTAGCTGACCTGCGGCGGTTGCCGCGCGATGCATTCTGGGTGTTCCTGGACAACCGCGGTTGGCTGCATCCCTTCGATGTACGCGGCCGCAGGCGCAGCTACGAGGATGTGCCGAAGCGGATCACGGGTCTGGTGGACGATCCGTTTCGCAGTTTGGCAGGCGAACTGCGCCAGAGCGGCGGTTTCGCGAAGGACACCACGCCGTTCAGCGAATTCCTTTGGGCGGACTTTCTGCGTCGCCGAATCAAGCGCAAGCGCCTCGATGACGATTTCTCCGACGCGCTGGTTCGGGCGTTGAAGCTTGCAAAGAGCGGCGAGGCGGATTTTCTGCCGGGTTGGTGCGGCCCATCATCTGATCAATGAACAAGATCCGTGCAATCAATCCGGCCGATGCTGTGGCCGGCCTCTCGCTCGCAGGACTCCTATTGCCCGAGGCGGTAGCTTATTCGGGCTTGGCCAACTTGCCGCCGCAGGCGGGCGTGATCGGATTGTTCGCGGGGCTCATTTGCTATGCCCTCATCGGCCGCAGCCGCTATGCCATCGTCACCGCCACCTCGTCGTCCGCCGCGGTATTCGCGGCGGCGACAGCGGTACTGGGAGCCGATGCGGCCGGCCAACGTCTCGCATTTGCCTCGATTCTGGTATGCGCGACCGGAATTGCCTTTCTGCTCGCCGGCTGCGTACGCCTGGGTGCGATGTCGAATCTGATTGCACGGCCGGTGCTGCGCGGATTTTCATTCGGGCTGGCCCTGGTCATTGCAGTGAAGCAGTGGCCGCACATCGTCGGCATGCACGCGCACAGCACGGATTTTTTGGGCCTGCTGGCCGAGATTCTTCGCAACGTCGGCGCCTGGCAGCCGGCGAGCCTCGTAGTCGGTGTATGTGCGCTGTTGGCCCTGTTCGCATTGGAGCGCGTCCGGCACGTCCCGGGCCTGATGGTGGTGATTGTTGCCGGAATTGCCGCGGCTCCGTGGCTGAGCTCCCGCGGTGTGGTGCTGACCGGACCCATCCATCTTGCCTTGGCGCTGCCGGCATTCGCCGTACCTGCGGGTGGGCGTTGGCTGCCGCTGGTGGAGTTCGCGCTCGCGCTCATGTTCATTCTGTACGCGGAATCCTATAGTTCGATCCGCACCTTCTCTTTGAAGCACAACGACTCCGTACAGCCGAATCGCGATTTGATTGCGCTCGGTGTTGCGAACCTCGTGTCGGGAGCATTTCAAGGTACGCCGGTCGGTGCCGGGTACTCGGGCACGTCGGCCAACGAAGCGGCCGGCGCCCGAACGCGCGCCGCCGGCCTGTGCGCGGCTGCGACGGTCTTGGCGCTGCTGCTGCTGTTTCTGCCGTGGATCGAGCGAATACCCGCCCCGGTGTTGGCCGCGATCGTCATCCACGCCGTGAGCAAGTCGCTGCGCGTGGCGGCTTTCCGGCCGTACTTTCGCTGGCAACGCGATCGGCTGGTCACACTGACCGCGGTGGCGGCAGTCATTCTGTTCGGCATGCTCGACGGCCTTCTGGCGGCAATCGCCTTCAGCCTCGCGATGCTGCTGCATTCATTGTCCAGCCCGCGCCTTTCCGTTCTCGGCCGCATGGGTGCTCACGATTTCGTCAGCGTCCAGCGCTTTCCGGAGGCGGCATGCACGCCGGGCATTCTGGTGCTGCGGCCCGAAGAGCCGATGTTCTTCGCGAATGCCGAGCCGCTGCTCGCGATGGCGCGGCAGCGCGTATTGCAACAAACGGAAGTACGGCTGGTGGTTCTCAGTCTCGAGGAATCGCCCGATCTCGACGGCACTGCGCTGGAATGTCTGGGAGAGTTCGCGGCCGGGCTCGCCACGCGCAAGATCGAGATGCGCGTCGCGCGCCTGAAAGAAGCCAGCCGCGACGCGTTGATGCGCGCCCAGTTCCCTGCGCTGCCGGCGGCCGCGCTCGATTATTCCAGCGTCGATGACGCGGTGAGCGGCAGCCCGGCGGGCGCCGCCGCATGATGGGGCGGCGCGCTTCATCGCGTTTCCTCTGCTATTTGCCCGTGAAAATCGGCGCCCGCTTGTGACGGAACGCCTGCACGCCCTCTTCAAAATCCTGAGTGTCGCCAAGCTCGGCTTGGGCAACCGCCTCGAGCGCCAGCTGTTCGGTCAGGGTGCGCGGCGGCTCCACGTTGAAGACCGCCTTGATGCGTTGAAACGCTTGGGTGGGACCCACCGCGAAGCGACGGGCGGTGGCCTCCGCCTGCGACTGCAGCGCTGCGTCTTCCACGCATGCCCAAATGAGTCCCCAGTTGGCCGCGTCGGCGGCCGTCAATGCGTCGCCCAGCAAGGCCAAGCCCTTCGCGCGCGCCGTCCCCACCAGCCGCGGCAGATGAAAAGTGCTGCCGAGGTCGGGCATGAGGCCGAGCTTGGGTGCGAACAACTGCAAAAACGTGGCGGAGCGCGCCGCCAATACGATGTCGCCGACCAGTGCGAGACTCACTCCGGCGCCCGCCGCGACGCCGTTGACCGCGACCACGACCGGCACCCGCAATTGGTACCACGCGTCGACCATCGGGTTGAAATGTTCGCGCAAGTTGGTGCCGATATTTTCGCCGCGGCTGCGCTGCGGATCGCCCAAAAGATCGTTGCCCATGAGATCCGCGCCGGAACAAAAGGCTCGGCCGGAGGCGGTGAGCACGACGGCGCGAATGTCGCGGTCGGCGTCGATGGCCGCCGCCGCTGCGCGCAAATCCGTGATCAGCCCCCGATTCAGGGCGTTCAATCTGTCCGGCCGGTTGAGCGTGACGTAGGCGATGCCGTCTCGCCGCTCGAATAGCAGAGTGTCAAATTGCATGATGGTTCCGATGGTATGGGTACTTCTAGGATACGGGCGAAGCGGGGTTCACGTCTCCGTGTGCAGCGCAGCGCGACTAAGCCATAATGACCGAGAGTCGTCAATGATCCTAAGCCCGGTGCGGAGCCGTATATGCCCATTCCTGAGATTCTGCAAGGCCGCTTGCGCCTGCCCGTCATCGGGGCGCCGATGTTCATCGTGTCCACCCCGCGCCTCGTGCTCGCGCAATGCAAGGCCGGCATCGTCGGCTCATTCCCGGCGCTGAATGCGCGGCCGGCGGCACAACTCGATGACTGGCTTGCGGAGATTACCGGCGAGTTGGCAGCTTACAGTCGCGCGAACCCGCAGGCGAGGGTGGCGCCGTTCGCAGTGAATCAGATCGTGCATAGCAGCAACGACCGCCTGGAGCATGATGTCGCGCTGTGCGTGAAGCACCGCGTGCCCATCATCATCACCAGCCTTCGGCCGCCGGCCGAAGTGGTCGCCGCCGTGCATGGCTACGGCGGCGTCGTGTTTCACGACATCATCAATCTGCGCCACGCCGAAAAGGCTGCGGCACAGAAGGTCGACGGCATCATCGCCGTGTGCGCCGGCGCGGGTGGCCATGCCGGCGTGCTGAGCCCATTCGCCTTGGTCAAACAGATTCGCGAGATCTATGCCGGAACCATCATCCTGTCGGGCGCCATGAGCACAGGCGCCGACGTATTGGCCGCGCAGGCGTTGGGCGCGGATCTCGCCTATCTCGGGACGCGCTTCATCGCCACCGAAGAGGGCAACGCCAGCCCGGAGTACAAGCAAATGCTCGTCGACAGCCGCGGCGAGGACATCGTCTACACCTCGTTGTTCAGCGGTGTCGCCGGCAACTACTTGCGCGGCAGCGTCGTGCACGCAGGCCTCGACCCCGACAAGCTTCCCGAGGCCGACAAGACAAAAATGAATTTCGGCACCGGCGGCAACACGGAACTCAAGGCGTGGCGCGACATCTGGAGCGCCGGTCAGAGCGTCAGCGGCATTCACGATGTCGAGACGGTTGAAGCGCTGGTCAATGGGATGGCGCGGCAGTACGAGGCGGCGCGCGCCCGTATCTGTCCGTGAGGCGTTCTAATTGCGTCTAAGCGCCGATCAACTTCCCGCATCTCTGGCTCGGAATCTGGCGGGCATTTACCTCATTTCCGGCGACGAGCCGCTGCTGGTCGGCGAGGCTGCGGACGCCGTTCGCGCCGCGGCGAGGGCGGCGGGATATGCGGATCGCACGGTGTTCTTCATTGATCGCAGTTTCGCCTGGGATGAGCTGCGGCACGCAAGCCAATCGCTGTCGTTGTTCGCCGAGCGGCGCCTGTTCGAGCTGCGGATGCCGACCGGAAAACCGGACAAGGGCGCGCAGCAGCTGGCGGATTTGGCGGCTCAGCCGCCGCCCGATGTGGTGTGCCTGGTCGTTACCGACAAGCTCGACAAGAAGGCGAGCGACGCCCCTTGGGTAAGGGCCGTGGAGAAGCACGGCGTATGGGTACCCGTTTGGCCGGTGGAGACGGCGGCGTTGCCGGCTTGGCTGCGCGCGCGCGCCAAACAGTTGCAGGTGGACATAGAGCCTGCCGCGGCACAGCTGATCGTCGATCGCGTGGAGGGGAATCTGCTCGCGGCGAAACAGGAACTCGAGAAGCTGAGCCTGTTGGCCGACGGCGGCCCCATCAGCGCCGACCTGGTATTGCGGTCGGTCGGCGACAGCGCCCGCTACGACGTGTTCCAGCTCGCGGAAGCGGCCGCCGCCGGCGAGGCGGAACGCGCCATGCGGGTACTTCTTGGCCTCAAGAGCGAAGGAGTCGAACCGACGCTGATTCTTTGGGCGCTGGTGCGGGAGCTGCGCGGACTGTGGCAGGTGCGGGAACGCGACCGGCTGCGATCCAACGCTCGGGGAAGCGCTTGGAACCTGGCGGCAACTCCCTCGCCGCGTGCGTTGTCGCGGCTCAAGGCGCTGCCATTGGGCCGCCTGCTGATTCAGGCAAGCCACACCGACCGGGTGATCAAGGGACTCGCGACGGGCGATGCGTGGAGCGCGCTGACCGGATTGACCGGCGGTCTTGCCGGCGCTTTGCAAGCAACGACGGATTCAGGCAGGGTACCGGTATGAACCCCATGGGTATTTTCGGCGGAACCTTCGATCCGATTCACTACGCGCACTTGCGCACTGCATTCGAGCTGCAGCAGGCGCTGCGCTTGAAGGAAATACGGTTTCTTCCGGCCGGCAATCCGCCGCACCGCGATCAGCCCCTTGCCGATGCGCAGCTGCGGCTGCAGATGGTGCAGCTGGCCACCGCCGGTCAAGCCGGCTTCGTCGTCGACGACCGCGAGGTGCGCAAAGAGGGTCCGTCTTATTCGGTCGAGACACTGGCCGAACTGCGGCACGAGTATCCGGACCGAAGCCTGTGTTTGATCGTCGGCATGGATGCCTTCTTGAGCCTGCCGAAATGGTATCAGTGGCGCGAGCTGCTCCAGCTGGCCCATTTGGTGGTAGCCCATCGTCCGGGCTGGCGGGCGCCCGGGATGGGGCCGCTCGGCGAGCTGTTGGTCGATCGCGGCACCGGTCGCATCGGCGATTTGCACGAGTCGCGAGCGGGCTGCATCTATATCCACGCCGTCACGCAACTGGAGATTTCGTCCACCGAAGTACGTCAGCTGATCGGAATGGGCCGCGATCCACGCTTCCTCATGCCGGATGCAGTGCGTAAACTCATCCTGGATACCCATTGTTATTCCAAACCACGGACAACGTAGTGCCAGTCAAAAAAAAGACCGCGAACAGTAAAATAAAGGACCGCAGCACAGCGGTCGTCAAACCTCAGGCAGCCGGCAAACCCAAGGCTGCCAGCAGACTCAAAACCACCGACAATCGCAAAGTGACCAAGGCGAAACCTTCGCTCAAGGCCGTGGTAATCGATGCTTTGGCCGATATGAAGGCATTGGAAGTCAAGGTGCTGGACGTGCGCGGGCTCACCGACATTGCGGACTTCATGGTGATCGCGAGCGGAACCTCCGATCGGCACGTGCGCTCCGTCGCGCAACGCGTGGTCGAAAGGACCAAGGAGGCGGGATTCCGCCCGCACGGCGTCGAGGGACAGCAAGACAGCGACTGGGTGCTCATCGATTTGAGCGAGATGATCGTGCACGTCATGTTGCCGCGCGTGCGCGAATTCTACGGACTCGAAAAGCTGTGGGATATGACGGCGACGCAGCGCGCCGCGCGCGCCTAGTGTCCTGGGACAGGACACTGGGAGTTGGCGCGGCAACGATATGAAATGCCGGTTGATCGCCGCCGGTACCCGTCTGCCCGATTGGGTGAATAGCGGATTTCACGAATACCAGAAGCGATTGCGCTCGCCCCTCACATTGGAGCTGCACGAGATTCCGGTCGCGACGCGCCGTGCCGGCGAGAACCCCCAGCGTGCGGTCCAAAGGGAAGGGGCCGACATGCTCGCCGCGCTCGGAAAGGACGATTATGTCGTGGCGCTCGAAATCGCCGCCAAGACCATGAACACCGAGCAACTGAGCGCGTGGCTCGCCGAGCGCATGAGGGATGGCCGCTCCCTCGCCTTTCTGATCGGCGGTCCCGACGGTTTGTCGCCGCCGTGCCTCGAACGGGCCGACCAGAGCTGGTCCTTGTCGCCGCTGACCCTGCCGCATGCGCTGGTCAGGGTCGTGGTGGCCGAACAGCTCTACCGCGCCACGAGTTTGCTTGCCGGGCACCCCTATCACCGCGCTTAAGCTACGGTATCCTGGCTGCATGTCCTTAGACTTCGTCTACCTGGCCTCGGGGTCGCCCCGACGGCGCGAATTACTGCAACAAATCGGCGTGTCTTTCCGCGTCGTAGGGACCGCGGTTGACGAAGCGGTTCAATCGGCCGAAACGGCTCCGACCTATGTCTTGCGTCTCGCGGCGGCCAAGGCCGAAACCGGGTGGGTCAGGAGCCGCGACGGTAAGCACGTCCCCGTATTGGCGGCCGACACCGCGGTGGTTCTGGATGGAAGGATACTCGGCAAGCCGGCTGACGGCCAAGATGCCGAACACATGCTGGGGCAGCTCTCCGGCCGCACTCATGAGGTGCTGACCGCCGTCGCATTGCGAACCGTTGACGGCCTTCAATCGAGAATCAGCCGCAGTGAGGTTACCTTTCGCAGTATCACTGCCGGCGAAGCGCGGGCCTATTGGGAAACCGGGGAACCGAGCGATAAGGCGGGCGGCTACGCGATTCAGGGCCTCGGCGCCATTTTCATCGCCGATCTGCGCGGCAGCTATTCCGGTGTGATGGGACTGCCGCTGTTCGAGACCGCCGAGCTCTTGGGCAACGCCGGACTCGCTCCACTGCCGGCGAATCGCGGACCACACGATGAGCACTGAAATTCTGGTCAATGCCAGCACTCATGAAGCGCGCGCCGCGGTCGTCGAGAACGGCGTGCTGCAGGAGGTGTTTCTAGAGCGCGCCAGCCGCCGTGGGCTGATCAGCAACATCTACAAGGGACGCGTGTCGCGGGTGCTTCCGGGCATGCAGGCGGCATTCATCGATATCGGCATGGAACGCACCGCGTTCTTGCACGCCTCGGACATATTCGATCCGCGTCATGCGGCCTTGGGGCTCGAGCCGCCGCGCACCGAAAACATCCGCTCGTTGGTTGCCGAAGGCAACGAGATATTGGTCCAAGTCGTGAAAGATCCGTTGGGGACCAAGGGCGCTCGTTTGACCACGTATATCACTCTGCCGTCCCGATACCTCGTGTACATGCCGAAAGGGCATGGCGTCGGCGTTTCGGCGCGCATCGAAAATGAGAGCGAGCGCGAGCGCTTGCGCGCTGCGGTTCAAGCCGGCATCGAGCCGGGAGAGAATGCGGGGTACATCGTGCGCACGGCCGCGGAAGATGCGCCGGCGGAGGCCGTGCAGGCCGACATGGTGTATTTGCGCAAGCTGTGGGGGGTCGTGCATCAGAAGGGCCTGCGGACGCAGCCCGGCAGCTTGGTGCATGCGGATTTGCCGCTGCATTTGCGCGTCCTGCGCGACTTGCTGCGGCCGAATGTCGACCGGGTGCTGATCGATCAGGCGAGCGCGCATCGCGAGATGTGCGAGTTCGCCGGCACTTTCATGCCGGATGCACTGCGGCGCATCGACCTGTACGGCGAGGCACGGCCGGTATTCGAGCTGCACCACGTCGAAGAGGAAATCCAGAAAGCCTTGGATCGCAAGGTGTCGCTGAAATCCGGCGGCTATCTGATCATCGACCAGACCGAGGCGATGACCACCATCGACGTCAACACCGGCGCTTTCGTCGGCCATCGGAATCTGGAGGAAACCATTTTCCGCACCAATCTCGAGGCGGCGGTGACCATCGCGAGACAATTGCGCCTGCGCAATCTGGGCGGCATCATCATCATCGATTTCATCGACATGGAAGAGCCGGATCACCGCCGCCAAGTCATTCAAGCCTTGGAGAAAGCTCTCGCCGACGATCACGTGAAGACCAGCATCTCGTCGGTATCGCCGTTGGGTTTGGTGGAAATGACGCGCAAACGCACGCGCGAAAGTTTGGAACATCTCTTGTGCCAGCCCTGTCCAACCTGCGAGGGGCGCGGGTTTGTCAAAACGGCCGAAACGGTGTGTTACGAAGTGTTTCGCGAGATCATGCGTCAATCCCGCCAGTTCGAGTGCCAGCAGCTGATGGTATTGGCCCATCAAGATGTGATTGAGCGTTTGCTCGACGAGGAGTCCTCGGCACTCGGCGAATTGGAACTGATCACCGGCAAGCCGATTCGCCTGCAGACCGAAGCCCTGTACGCAGTCGACCAATACGACGTCGTCCTGATGTGAATCAGCGTGCGTAAGGCCGGAAAAATCCTGCTGTATTGTGTCGCGGGACTGCTGGGTCTGCTGCTGCTCCTGATGCTGGCCGTCAAGGTCGCGCTCGACCGCGCGCCCGCTTACCAGGCCGAGATACAGCAATGGCTGCACGCCCAAACCGGATACCACATTACATTCGCCGGCGTCTCGCCGTCGTTTCGCTGGTATGGACCTGAACTGCATTTCGAGCGGCTGGAACTGCGCTCCAAGGATGACGCCCGAGTCCTGGCGCGCGCCGCCGGAGGCCGAGTCGCAGCCGATATCTGGCAGCTGATCAGCAGCGGCAAGTTGCTTGCCGGGAGGATCGAGCTCGATTCGCCGAGCATCACGATCACGCGCCTGGGGCCCACCAGCTTTGCGTTGGCATCCGAGATCAAACTGGGCAGCGACGACTCTTCGCTCGAGACGCTCACGCTGGACGATCTGCCCGCCGGCAAGCTGGCGATTCGCCACGCCCTGGTCACGATGCAAAAATGGAATTCGGCATTGCCGCAGCTGGAATTGCGCGACGTCAATTTGGATGTACGGCGCGGCGATGAGGGCCTGTCGGTGGCTTTCAACGCCCACTTGCCCCCGGCTCTCGGCGGAGTGTTGAGCATCAGCGGCAACGCGCATGGCCGCGGCGACCTGGACTTGCTGGATTGGAGCGCGTTGGCCTGGGCGCGCGATATTTCCTTCCCGGGATGGCGGTTGCTGCTGCCGGAATTCTTGAGCCGGCTCGATGCGGGCAGCGGCGCGTTCGATTTGGCGGCGCGCGGGACGGGCCGGGTGCTGACGAGTGCGGATCTTGATTTTGCGGCGCGAGGCGTGGTCACGCAGCTCAACGATGGGCCTAGCGCGAAATTCGAACAAATCGGCGGCGCACTCCGCGTCGTCCACGCGGGCGATCGCTGGAGCCTCTCGGGCGCGCGGGTCCGTGCCGTTCGCTCGGGCCGCCGGGACCCCGAATCGGAGTTCGACGTGAGTTGGCGGGGCGGCGAGGCGGGTTTGCTGGATTTGCGCGCTCGTGCGACCTACCTTCGCGCCGATACTCTGCTGCCGCTCAGCGGACTGCTGCCGGACAAGGCGGTTCGCGAGAGGCTGCGGGAGATTGCACCGACCGGCGAGTGGATGGACACGGTCATCGCGATGACCCGCGCAACGGCCACGGACCGTTGGCGGCTGCAAGTCCAGGCGAAATTCCGAGACGTGGGCTTTGCGCCGGTGGGCCGGGCGCCGGGTCTGCGGGGTCTGACGGGAACGATTGCCGGCACCGAGAGCGGCGGGCACGTGCTTATCGATACCCACTCTGCGGTGTTCTCCTGGCCGACGCAGTTTTCCCAGCCGGCGGACCTGGACACACTCAAGGCAACCTTGTATTGGAAGCGCACGAGCGAGGAATTGCTGGTTGCCTCGCCCGATTGGACGATGAACAATCGCGACGCCGCCGTTCGGGGGAAGGTGGCCTGGGCTGCGCCCGCCGACGGCTCATCGCCCGTGTTGACGCTGGTCGCCACGGTGGAGAACGGCAACGCGGCGAATGCCCGCAACTATTTCCCGCGCGAGCGGATCGCGCCGCCGGCGCTGGCCTGGTTGGATCGAGCGTTCGTGGCGGGTCATTTGTCGCGCGCGACCGTCGTGCTGAGGGGACCGATACGGCACTTCCCGTTTCGCGACGGCAGCGGTTTGTTTCTGGCGCGCTGTGCCCTCGACGGAATGACGCTGGATTACAGCGAAGGTTGGCCGCGCGCGGAAAATCTTGCCGCGCACGCGGAGTTTCGCAACGAAGGATTGACGGCGCACTTGCTCTCCGGCCGGGTCGGGGGCTTGCCCGTAGATGCGGCCGAAGCGCGTTTCGCGGATTTCAAGACCGGCGAGCTGGAGATTCATGTCCGTGCGGGCGGCGATGCGGGGGACGCGCTGGCATTCCTGCGTGCGTCGCCGCTCGACGCCTCGGCCGAGCACGCGTTTTCCGGCGTCGATGCCAAGGGTCCGATGCAGTCCAAGGTGGACTTGTTCTTTCCGTTCAAGGATTTCGTGCATCGGCGGGTGTTGGTCCATGGCCGCCTCCAAGGAGTGACGCTGGGTCGTCCCGGGTCGACGGTGGCGGCCACTGACCTCAACGGCGACTTCGATGTCGATGGCGCTCAAGTGGCCGGGGCCGATGTCCGGGGACGCATTCTGGGCGGGACGTTTCAAATGCAGGCTCGAGCGCCGCGTAACCGGCCGCCCACCCGCACCCAACTTGAATTTCGCGGCACTCTCAACGGCGATGCCTTGCGCACGGAGCTGGCATTGCCTCCCGGCATTGCCATCGGCGGGCAGACGGACTGGCGGGCCTCGCTGAAAATGGTGCCCGAGCCCAATCGCGAACGCAGCCTGCGCGTCACCAGCAGTCTCGTCGGTCTCGAGATGAAGCTCCCGGCTCCCTTGGATAAAGCGGCGGACGCCCCGATGCCGTCATGGTTCGACATCCAATGGCCGGCGGCGGGCGGTCCTTTCGGCCGGCTCGCGCTGGGATCCGTGGTGAGCGGCTCCTATGCGCTGGAATCCAACGCCAACGGTGTGCGGCTCGCGCGTCTGGCATTGTCGTTCGGTGCGAGCGAGCCGGACTCGGATCGTCGCGAACAGAATTTCAATGTGGGCGGATCGGTCGGGCGCCTGGATTTGGCGGGCTGGCTCAATCTGAATGTGGCCGATAAGAACGCAAAGCCGGTGTCGGATTACTTGCGTACTGCCCGGTTGGCCGTTGCCGAGCTCGACTACCTGGGCTTGGCTTTCCGCGACGTGACTTTGGATTTGGCGGCGGCGGAGGGCGGCTGGCGCATTGCCGTCGGGGGACCGAATGTTGTCGGCAGCATTACTTTGCCGGCCGCCGCAAATTCGCCCGAACCTTGGAATCTGCAATTCGAGCGTCTGCGGTTTGCCGTCCCGAGCGTCGATGGCCCCGGCACCGGATCGGGTGCCGGCAGTACGGCAGGCGAAGATCGCGCGCCGACTAGCTTAGGAAGCTTGGCTGATCCGCACGGCATTCCGGCGATCAATTTTCATGCCGCGGATCTCACCGCGGGTGAGCGGCACTTCGGCGATGTGCAGGGGACGCTGCTCAAGCTGGATGACGGCATCAGCCTGGAACATGTGACCGTGACCAATCCCAGCTTCACTATCAGCGCACAGGGGGATTGGCGGGGCAAGGGCGCGGGATCGGGTCGCATCGTGGGTACGTTGATCAGCAATGACGTGCAGAACACGCTGCAGCAATTGGGCTATGCCGAGGTTATTGAGGCCAAGACGGGACGCATGGATTTCGACTTGAGCTGGCTTGGCGCTCCGACGGCCGATGCCCTGAGCGGTGCGGCGGGCCATGTGCAGCTGTCGCTCGACAAGGGTCAGATCGCCGGGATCAAACCGGGTGCCGGCCGGGTGCTGGGCCTGGCCAGCATAGCCGCTCTGCCGCGGCGGTTGGCGTTGGATTTCAGCGATCTGACCGACAAAGGCCTCGCATTCGATACCGTTCGCGGCGACTTCGATCTGCGCGACGGCAACGCCTACACGGAGAACGTCCTGGTCAAGGGGCCGGCCGCGGAAATCGGACTTATTGGGCGGGTTGGCTTGAAAAACAAGGATTATGACCAAACTGCGGTAGTAACCGGCAGCTTGGGCAGTTCCCCCTTGCCGCTCGCGGGTTTCGTGGGCGGACCGGTGTTAGGAGCGGCGGTGTTGGTTTTCACCCAAGTGTTCAAACAACCGCTGAAAGGTCTGGCACGAGGGTATTATCGAATCACGGGCAGTTGGGATAATCCGACTGTCGAACGAATCAAAGGTGCAGACGCGGCCGCCGCGACTGCCGAGGCGCCGAAGTAGATGGGTAAAATCGCTGCAGTGCAAATGACCTCGAGTCACGTCGTCGCAGACAATTTGGCTGCCGCCGGCGAATTGTTGCGTGAAGCCAAGGACTTAGGGTGCGATATCGCCTGCCTGCCCGAGAACTTTTCGTTCATCGGACTGCGCGACGCCGACAAGCTCCAGGTCGCCGAACCCGACCGCGAGGGCCCCGTGCAATCGTTTTTGAGCGACACGGCGCGAAAGCTCAGGATGTGGATCCTGGGCGGCACCATCGTCATCCGCGGCGACAACGAGCGCCGCGTGGCCAACGCGTCGCTGTTGATCGACGACGCCGGCAAGCGGGTGGCGCGCTACGACAAAATACATTTGTTCGACGTCACCATTCCCGGCCGCGACGAACAATATCGCGAATCGACTCATGTCACCCCGGGCCGCGATCTGGTCGTCGCGGATACGCCCGTCGGAAAGCTCGGACTCTCGGTGTGCTACGACATGCGGTTTCCCGAACTCTATCGTGAGCTCGTGTCGAAGGGCGCCGAGTGGCTGGCGATGCCCGCGGCGTTTACGGTCCCGACCGGCCGCGCTCATTGGGAGACGCTGCTCCGGGCGCGGGCCATCGAAAACCTATGTTATGTGGTGGCGCCGGCGCAGACCGGCACTCATACGAGCGGCCGCGAGACTTATGGCGATTCGCTCATCGTTGATTATTGGGGTCAGGTGTTGTCACGCCTGGCTAAGGGTACCGGAGTGATAACCGCAGAAATCGATCTTGCCAAGGAAGCGGAGACGCGTACGCGCTTTCCCGCACTCGACAACCGGCAGCTGGGACTGCCCCGGGGCGCGGCGGTGCCGACATGAACGCGCGCAGTTCGGAATTGAATGAGCCCATGTTCGATGTGGCCGAAAAAATGATTCTGGCGCCGTCGGGTCTCAATGAGAATCGATTGTCGACGGTGCTCGACGCCGTCATGAGCCGAGGGGTGGATTACGCCGACCTGTATTTTCAGCTGTCACGGGAGGAGTCCTGGTCGCTCGAAGACGGTATCGTCAAAGAGGGATCGCACAGCATCGAACAAGGCGTCGGCGTGCGTGCCATCAGCGGCGAGAAGACCGGCTTCGCCTATACCGACGAAGTGCTGCTGCCGGCGTTGATCGAGGCGTCCGACGCGGCGCGCGCCATCGCACGCAGCGGCGGCCGCAACGCGGTGAAGGCATGGCAGCGCCCTCTGACCCATCGGCTGTACCTACCCGTTGATCCGCTCGACGCGATACGCGACGAGGACAAGGTGGCATGGCTGATGCGCATCGACGCCGATACGCGCCGCGTCGACCCGAGGGTCAAGCAGGTCATGGCGTCGTTGGCGGCAGTGCATGAAGTGATCTTGATCGCGACCAGCGACGGCACCTTGACGGCGGACGTCCGGCCCCTGGTGCGCGTCAATGTCTCGGTGATCGTGGAACAGAACGGCCGGCGGGAACAGGGTTACAGCGGCGGCGGTGGACGCTTCGGTCTGGACGAACTGTTGCGCGGCGATGAACCTTTTGCACATGGCCGCGAGGCCGTGCGACAAGCGCTGGTCAATCTCGAGGCGGTGGCGGCGCCGGCCGGTGCGATGACCGTGGTGCTGGGTCCGGGCTGGCCGGGAATCCTGCTGCATGAGGCCATCGGTCACGGCTTGGAAGGCGATTTCAATCGCAAAGGTACCTCCGCGTTTTCGAACCGCATCGGCCAGAAGGTGGCGGCGGATGAAATCACCGTGGTCGACGACGGCACCCTCGCCCGGCGGCGCGGTTCCTTGAACGTCGACGATGAGGGTACGCCGACCCAGTGCACGACGCTGATCGAGAAGGGTGTGCTGCGCGGCTATATCCAGGACAAAATGAATGCGAAATTGATGGGCATGCCGGCGACCGGAAACGGTCGACGCGAATCCTTCGCTCACATGACGCTGCCGCGCATGACCAATACCTACATGCGCGCAGGCTCGCGCGCCCCGGAAGAGATCATCGCCTCCGTCGAGAAGGGCCTGTATGCCGTCAATTTCGGCGGCGGCCAGGTCGACATTACCTCGGGCAAATTCGTGTTCTCGGCAAGCGAAGCTTACATGATCGAGAACGGCAAGCTCGGCGCGCCCGTCAAAGGCGCCACCCTGATCGGCAACGGTCCCGATGTCCTGCAGCGGGTCAGCATGGTGGGCAACGACCTGAAGCTGGACGGCGGTGTAGGGACGTGCGGGAAGGAAGGCCAGTCGGTGCCTGTCGGAGTCGGCCAACCCACTCTGCGCATCGATGCACTGACGGTGGGCGGCACGGGCTAGGAGCCTGTCCGAGTAATGATGCGCCTGCTGCGGCCGACCCGCAGCGGCATCTTTTTGCGATCCTTTCGCTTACATAGTGCCCACTATGCGCGCGAAACGATCGCAAAAATCTGCTCGCTGTGGGTCATTGCGCTGCGCAGTCCCTGCTCCGCGCAAGCCCGGGGCGACCATCCATGGTCGCCCGTGCGACGCATGCGTCGCACCCTCGCGACGGCGATCATTACTCGGACAGGCTCCTGACGTCGACGCCGGGCTGTTCGCCGCGGTCGTATCTGCGCGTTTGCGCCAAGATTGGCAATTTCGCGCAGGGCGGCGTCCATGCAGAATCATCGCGCGGTACTTTCAAGGAAGAAGCCCTACTCGTCGAGGGGTGTTTAAGGATGCGCGGCCGCGGTGCGGACGGGACGTTCATTCACGAGCGTCCCGTCCGCCCTTATCGTGCACCCGTTTCTGCAGCACCACTGCGCGCATCACCGCCGGCTCGGACTTGCGGTAATCTTCCGCGTCCCTTCCATTAGGAGCAGGCGATGCAATCTTTCAGGCTGGCGGCGCTCGCGCTTGGCGTGGCGACCGGGTTGGCTTCTCTCACCTCGCCGCGCGACGCATGCGCCGCATCAGACCCGGCAGCGGACCTGCGGCTGCCCGTCAATGTGGCCGCCGCGATGCGGAGCATCGACGCGGAACGCATCCGCGCGCATGTGCGGTTCTTGGCGGACGATCTCCTCGAGGGGCGGGGCACCGGTGCGCGCGGCGGCGACATCGCGGCGAAGTACATCGCCGCGCAATTTGCGTTGGATGGACTGAGACCGGCGGGGGACGACGGCGGATATATGCAAAAGGTCGAATTCACCGGTGTGCGGACATTGCCCGCGACGAGCTTCTCCCTGCAACCGGAGCATGGAAAGGCCGTCGACTTGAAACTGGGCGAGGATTACGTGACCAGCAACCAGACTCAGACGGACAGCGCCGATATCGATACGCCCATCGTTTTCGTCGGCTACGGCATCGAGGCGCCCGAATATCGCTGGAACGATTTCAAGGGCGTGGACGTCAAGGGCAAGGTGCTGCTGGTGATCGTCAACGAGCCGCCGTCGAAGGATCCAAAATTCTTCAACGCGGAGGCTATGACCTATTACGGACGCTGGACGTACAAGTTCGAGGAAGCGGCGCGCAAGGGTGCGGTCGGAGTTCTGATCATTCATCGTACCGATCTCGCGAGCTACGGCTGGGGGGTGGTGCGCAATTCCTGGAGCGGTGAACAGGTGTACCTGAGCAACGACAGGGATCCGAAGCTCAAGGCGGCGTCGTGGATACAGCTCGATGTGGCGCGGCAATTGTTCGGTGCCTCGGGACTCCGCCTGGACGAGATGATGGCAGGCGCCGGCACACGTGGGTTCAAGGCGCGGGAATTGCCGGTGCGATTCAAAGCGCACATCGCGAGCGCGGTGCGCAAATTCGTGTCCTACAATGTGCTCGGGTTGCTGCCCGGCACCGACGCCGAAACCCAGGCCGTCATCTATTCGGCGCACTACGACCATCTCGGAATCGATCCGACGATGAGCGGCGACAACATCTACAACGGAGCCGTCGACAACGGCACGGGTGTCGGGATCTTGTTGGAATTGGCGCATGCCTACGCGTCGTCGCCGGCTCGGCCGCCCCACCCGGTGCTGTTCGCGTCGGTGACCGCCGAGGAGAAAGGCTTGCTGGGGTCGAATTATCTGGGCAAGCGCCTGCCGATTCCGGCCGCGCGGATCGCGCTCGGCTTGAATTTCGACGCGATACCGCCGATCGGCGTGCCTGAGTCCGTGAACGTGACGGGTGCGGAACGCACCTCGTTCTATCCCACCGTCGAGAAAACAGCCAAGGCCTTCGGCTTCGACATCCAGCCGGACGCCGAACCCGGCGCCGGCCACTTCTATCGCTCCGATCACTTCAGTCTGGCGCGTGCCGGGGTTCCGGCATTCTCGATCAACACGGGCGTGAAATTTGCCGGGCATCCGCCGGAGTGGGGCAAGGCGCAGCGCGACGAGTACACCGCCAAGCACTATCACAATCCCAGCGACGAGTATTCGCCTTCAATGGATTTCTCGAGCAATGCGTCGCTCGCCCAATTCGGCTTTGCGCTGGGCTGGCAGGCGCTGCTGGCGAAGGACACCGTGAGCTGGCTGCCGGGTGATGAGTTCGAATCAGTGCGCCTGCGCGGCGGCGGCGCACAGTAGATTCGTGGACAAGTCGCGCAGCGTCAAAGCCTTGAGCGACCTATCGAAACCTTGAGCGACATATTGTAAGAAGTATATGACGCGTCGCATTGTGGCGACGCGTTGCTTCCGCCGCAGCCGCGAAACGACAATAACGTGCGCCCGATCTCATCTGCCTCTGGGTGGGAGTCGGTACGCTGAAGTCACGGTATCAACGACTCAACGACGGAGCTTCCATGGCCGACGATTCAATGACGGGAACCTTTCAGATCAAGCTGCCCAAGGATCTGCTGTCGGAGTCCAAGCGCGCTCCCAAACCCAAGAATGAGGAGCTTCACGTCGAGGGTTGGCGCAACTCCTGGTTGTCGCGCATTTCCGAGCTGTTGGTGGGCAAGGACTAAGACGTAAGACGGTCGGCAGATAGTCGCGCGGTAGAGTAGGTAGTACCCGGTCACGGCAGGGAAAGCCGGGACCCGGCCGAGGAATCGCGCCGCGGCACGCGGGCCGTCAGGACGGGCCGGTAGGGACCCCGAAGGGGGCCCGCCGCCCTGCGGCAATTAACCGAATCTTAAGTTAAATCCGGCGAATTTGTCCGCGGCATCGGCATTAACATGGCGCACGGAGGTGGTATCCATGCGCTTAGCTCGCCCTGTTTATGAAAGCCTGCCCTATGTGTATATGGCGATAGGCGGACTCGCGATATTTCTTTTCTACCTTGATCCGGATGGCCGCCGCGCCGTCGCAGCCTTCGCCATCGGCGTCATCGTCGAGACGGCGGCGCTGACGCTGCTGCTGCGCCGGCAGGATTATCGTGCATTGAGCCGCGAATACTCGGGTGAAACCATCGAGTTGCCGTCTACGCTGCACGGTTAGCGCACGGTCGTGCCGGCCGAGTTAGTACTCGGCGCTGCGCGCCTCGCCCCTTCGGGGCATTGCGCTGCGCAGTCCCTGCTCCGCGCAAGCCCTGGGTGGCCTTCCCTGGCCACCCGTGCGACGCATGCGTCGCACCCCCTTCGGGCGTTCAACTTAGGCAGACGGCCGAGTTAGTCGGCGCGGTGCTTTTCAGGAATCTCGTTTTCGGCCGTATCGCCGATGACGCGCATTCGCGGCATCCGTTCGTCGATGTACATGATTTCATGTTGACCGACCTGCACCACATCGCCGTCGTTCAAGTTGTAGCGGCGAACGCGTTTGGACTGGACGTAGATCCCGTTGGTGCTGTTCAGATCCTCGATCAAGCAGGAGTCCGCCTGCGTCACGATCTGGCAGTGATGGCGGCTGATGAACTTGCTGTCGATCTGCAAATCGTTGTCCGGTGTTCGACCGATCACCAGACGGCCCGGCTTGAGTTCGCGCTCCATCACGGTTTTGCCTTCGCTCGCGAGCAGTATTCGCCCGACCGTGTGGCCGGTGCCGGCGTGGGCCGGCAGAGTCCGGTCCAAATCGGGAATGCGCATGCGGTTCGTGCCGGCGGCGAATTCGACCCACTGCAGCTCGTGAACCGCGGCATGGAGATCTTCCGCAGTCACCGTATCCCCATCGCGTCCGAAGGCAGCCATCAGGCAGGTATCGCATAAAGTGTTGATCAGGCGCGGCACGCCGCCGGTGTATTTGTAAATCGTGGGGTAGGTATCTTCCGCGAATATTCGCCGCCCCTGGGACCCGGCTACCTCGAGGCGATGATCGATGTACGCCGTTGTCTCAGCCTTGGTGAGGGCGGTAAGGTGAAATCGCAGGCGTACGCGTTGCGTGAGCTGAACCAGCTCAGGCGAATTGAGCTTGTCATTGAGCTCCGGTTGCCCTGCGAGAATGATGCGCAGGGCCTTCTCCTTGGTGGTCTCGATACCTGACAGCAAGCGTATCTCTTCGAGCACGCGGTGAGTCAAGTTCTGGGCTTCGTCGACAATCAGCAAAACCTTGCGCCCATTGACATGCTGTTCCACCAGGAATTGGTTCAACGTGGCCAGGACTTCCGGCTTCTTCATGTTGAAGGGCGAAAAACCGAATTGCACCAGGACGGTCTGCAGGAATGCCGTCGGCGACAGTTGAGTCTGGTTGATCTGTGCGACGACGGCGTCGGTTTGCAATTCGCGCAAGAACGTCTCGATCAAGGTGGTCTTGCCGGCGCCGATTTCGCCGGTGATCACGACGAAACCGTCGGTAAACCAGATCGTCGACTCCATGTACGCCTTGGCGCGCGCATGCTGCTTGCTCAGGTAGAGGAACTGCGGGTCCGGACTCAGGCGGAACGGCAATTCATGGAGTTTGAAGAGTTCTAAATACATGACTTGAAGGAGTCTACGGGATTGGTCGCTGTCCGTGAAATGACCGCCAGTCGGGCAGGCTCCTAGGCCCACTCAATCGATTTCAAGGCCTCCGAGAGAGCCGAATCGCGCTCCGCTACGCGGCTCTTGAGGATGGTGCAATGGCCCAATTTGCGCCCCGGGCGCGGCTCCTTTCCATAATCGTGAAAAGCCAGACCATCGATGGCCAAAAGGCGTTCGCGGTCCGGCAGCGTTCCCAGGAAATTGATCATGGCGGTGTGTCCCAGGGCGCGCGTGCTGCCGAGCGGCAGGTCGCAAATGGCGCGCAGATGGTTTTCGAACTGGCTGGTCACGCAGCCCTCGATGGTCCAATGCCCGGAATTATGGACTCGAGGAGCCATTTCATTGGCAATCAATCGGCCCTTGACCACGAAGAACTCGATGGCGAGGACACCCACATAGGCCAGCGCATTCATCACTCGTTTCGAATAGATGCGGGCGCGGCGCTCGAGGCCAGGATTCGCGAACGGCGCAATGCTGTACTGCAGGATACCGCCGCCGTGACTATTGACCGAGAGCGGATAGAACACGGTGTGACCCGACGCGGAACGTGCGCCTACGATGGACACTTCGCGCGAAAACTTCTGAAATTTTTCGTAGATCAATCCGGGGCCGCCGATCGCAGCCCAAGCCTCGTCGATCTGGCCCCGGCCGCGCAGAACGAATTGTCCCTTGCCGTCATAACCCAAGCGCCGTGTCTTGAGCAGCCCTGGAAGTCCGAGTTTGCGAATCGCGCGAAGCAGCTGATCTCTGTCGTCGATCGCGGCATGTGCCGCAACAGGGATACGCAACTTGGAAAACAGCGCTTTTTCCGCCATGCGGTCCTGGGACACTTCGAGCGCCGCGCGAGGCGGGCGCACCCGCGTCAGTTTCTCGAGCGGCGCGAGCGCGCGCCCGGAGATATTTTCCCAGTCAAAAGTGAGGACATCGCTGCATGAGGCCAATGCGGCGAGCTGTGCCGCGTCCTCGAGGTCGCCGGTCAGAGTCGGCGCTACTTGTGCGCCCGGCGATGCGGCGCTGCGGTCGAGAAACACGCAGCGGATGCCTAAGGGATATCCGGCCAGCGCAAGCATGCGCCCCAATTGACCGGCACCGACGATGCCGACGCGCGATAACTTCAAGGGCCGCGCGGATCCGGCTTGGCGAGCACGGCAGCGGTCTGTGCCTGGCGAAAGGCGTCCAAGGCCGCACGGATGTCGACGGATTCATTGGCGAGAATCGCCGCCGCGAACAGTGCCGCATTCTTGGCTCCGGCGACGCCGATGGCAAAGGCAGCAACCGGGATGCCGCTCGGCATCTGGGCGATCGACAGCAGTGAGTCGATGCCGTTCAGGGCCTTGGATTGGACCGGCACGCCCAGCACGGGAACCGACGTCTTAGCGGCGGTCATGCCCGCCAAGTGTGCGGCACCGCCTGCACCCGCTATGATGGCCTTCAGGCCGCGCTCACGCGCCGTCGCCGCGTATTCAAACAGCAGGTCGGGTGTGCGATGGGCCGATACCACGCGCACCTCGTGCGCGATGCCGAGGGAGTCGAGCACGCCGGCGGCCGCCTGCATCGTTTCCCAGTCGGAAGACGATCCCATGATGATTCCGACCAGGGCTTTCATTTGCGGTAGTTTACCAAAGCCTACCCGAGCAACTGGCGCAGAAACGCGAAAAGCTCCCGTGCGCCGACGGGCGAGCGCTGCTCCCGGCGCTCTTTCTCCGCCTTTTCCAGCAGTTTGGTCAGCGCGGCCCGGTCCGCTTGCGGATATTCCTGGAGAAGCTCATCCAACCCTGAGCCAGGCTCCGACAGCAGCCGATCGCGCCAGCGCTCGATTTGTTGGAAGTGCCGAATCTCGAGGTCGTGGCGCTGTTTGCGCTCGGCGAGCTTGGCGAGCACGGGTTCCGGATCGATATCGCGCATCAACTTCCCGATATACTGCCGTTGCCGGATCTGCGCCCCGTGAGAGGGCAGCCGGCGCAGGTCACGCAGTGCAACGAACAGGCTGTCCGGCAAGTCGAGCGCCTTGATTTCCTGGTCGGGAAGGGCCGAGAGTTTTACGCCCAGCTCCTGCAGGGAGGCGGCGTCGCGTTTGCGCGCGCTCTTGCTCTGGCGCTGCTCCTCGGACTCGCCGGAAGCGTCGGGTTCGTTCTCGCTCGTCATATTGCCCATGCTATCACTGGAGCCCGGTAGAATCGCCGCTCGGAATCCACGGAGCCGTTTTGGAGATGTCGATGGCCGTATCTAGCAACACTGTTCGCCTTACTGAGGAAGACCTGGAATCGATTATCGAGCGTGCCCTGGAAGAAGCGCGCGCCCGGGGCGCCTCGCAAGCTGAGGCGGCCGTCAGCCAGGATACGGGTCTTTCGGTCGGCGTGCGACTCGGAGAGGTCGAGACCCTGGAACACCAGCGCGACCGCAGCATGGGAATCACGGTCTATTTTGGGCAGCGCAAGGGTTCGGCCAGCACGGCGGATTTCTCGCCGGATGCGGTCCGGGCGACGGTGGCCAAGGCCTGCAGTATCGCCCGATTCACGGCGGAAGATGCGGCTTCGGGGCTCGCCGACGCCGAGCTGATGACGCGTACGCCGTTGGACCTGGATCTTTCCCACCCATGGAATGTCAGCGCCGACCGTGCGATCGAAATTGCCAAAGCCTGCGAGGCCGCGGCACTCCAATTCGACGCGCGGATCAACAATTCCGAGGGCGCATCGCTCGGCACGCATCAGGGTCTGCATGTTTACGGGAATACCCATGGGTTCGTGGGCGGCTATCCGACCACATCGCATACCCTGAGTTGCGTGGTGCTTGCGGGCACCGGAGAAGACATGCAGCGCGACTACTGGTACAGCAGCTCGCGCGACTGGCGTGAGTTGGACTCGGCCGAGGCCATCGGCCGGGAGAGTGCGCGGCGCACGATTGCCCGTCTCGGCCCCCGCCGCTTGGCCACGCGCCGCGCACCAGTCCTATTCGTGCCGGAAATTGCGCGTGGCCTCATCGGGCATTTCGTGGCCGCGATTCGCGGCAGCAGCCAGTACCGGCAATCTTCGTTCCTCCTGAATTCCGTGGGTCAACAAGTGTTTCCCGCCGGATTCTCGATCGCCGAGCGCCCGCACATACCGAAGGCCGTGGGCAGCGCGCCCTTCGATGACGAAGGTGTTGCGACCCACGATCGTGAGCTCGTGGCCGACGGGATCCTCACCGGCTACATCCTTTCCAGCTACTCGGCGCGCAAGCTGGGGCTCAAGACCACCGGGAACGCCGGAGGCGCCCACAATCTTCTGGTCGCGCCAACCCTCACGGGCGGCGCGGATGCCCTCCTGTCCCGGCTCGGCACGGGGCTCTTGGTGACCGAGCTCATGGGACAGGGCGTCAACATGGTGACCGGCGATTACTCGCGCGGCGCGGCTGGATTCTGGGTCGAGAACGGCTCGATCCAGTATCCGGTGGCTGAGATCACCATTGCCGGAAACTTGCGCGACATGCTCAAAGGCATAGCGGCGGTAGGCAATGATGTGGACGTGCGCGGCGGCACGCGCGTGGGATCGATCTTGCTGCAGGAGATGACCATCGCGGGCGAATAAGGTACCCGAGCCGCGCGACGCATGCGTCGCACCCTTTCGAGCAGTTCCTTACTTCGCCGACATCAAGTCCTTCAGCGATCGAGTACCCAATCGCTCGCGCATCGCCGCGTCCACTTCGCGCATCGCCTGGGCCGCGGGCGTGACCCCATGTATCTCGATCGTCGATCGGCCGATTTGCAGAGTACGCACGGCATTCACGATGTCGGCCAGCAGGATGCTTTCGGGATCTCGGCCGGGAACGAACAGCTCATTTTCGGTTGCCACGATCAAACCTGCGCGCTCCAGGCGCGCGAGCACGGGCGCGAGCGCGATGCCCGGGATGTCGAGTTCGGCCGCGAGCCGGCCCCCCGTCCAATATCTCTTGCCCGCTGCGTAGTCGCGCCCGATCAGATACATGATCGCGAGACCCGCCTGCTCGCGATCGCTGCCGGTGAGTTCTATGCTCTCCTGTCCGTGGCGAAGGTATTGCGGGAATTGCACGTAGAACGCGAGCTGCGCGCCGATGAGCAGGATGAGCCAGCTCAGGTATACCCAGATCAGCGTCGTCAGCACGATGGCGAAACCGGAGTAGATCGCCACCAGCTGAGAGGAATAGACGATGACGGCGGTGAATACCTTGCCGACCAGGGCCCAAATGACGCCCGCGGTCACGCCGCCGATGAGTGCGGCGCGAAGCTGGACCCGAATATTGGGGATGAACGCATACATGCACGTGAACACCACGGTGACGATGGCATACGGCAGGATGCGGCCGGCTACCCTCAAGATCGCCGCCAGCGGCGCAACGGCCTGCAGCCAGCGCGCGATGGGACTGTTCTCCGCGGACCCCAGGAGTCCTAGGGCAACGGCCAGAAGAATGGGCCCCAAGATCATGACGGTCAGGTATTCCGTGAACCGGCGCCCAAAACTCCGCGGGCGCTCGACCCGCCACACGAAATTGAAACTCGTTTCGACTTTTTGAATCGTGGTGATCACGGTGTATACGAGAAATGCCAGACCGATGGAGCCGAGCAATTCGCCGCGCATGTTCGCGACGAATTGCATGACGCTCTCGGTCAGCTGTGTCGCGGCGCTGCCGACGGGGCGGAAGAATTCATGCACGAGGAGCCGAAGGTCCGCGTGCGCGCCGAGACCCTTGAGTATCGCAAAGGTGAACACCATGAGCGGTACGAGAGACAGCAGAGTCGTATAGGCGAGGCTCATCGCGCGAATGCCGATGTCGCCGCTCAACCAGTCTCGGATCAGCGCCGCCGGATAGCGCAGCCAGCGCAGCGTAGCTCCCCAAGGCGGGCCCATGCTGCGTGACTTTTGAAACAATCCGTCTTCTAGACGTTCCAACCAGTGGAGCATGCGGGAACTCTACGCGGTCAGCAGCCGGAGCGCCTCACGATAGTTATCGCTGGTGCGTGTCAGAACGTCCGCCGGTAGATGCGGTGCCGGCGGTTTCTTGTTCCAGTGCAGAGACTCGAGGTAATCGCGCACGAATTGCTTGTCGAAACTCGGCGGACTGATGCCCGGCTTGTATGACGCCATCGGCCAGAAACGCGAAGAATCCGGGGTCAGCGCCTCGTCGATGAGCATGAGGCGGCCCGTCTTGTCGACGCCGAATTCGAATTTGGTATCGGCGATGATGATCTGGCGCGCGCGGGCGTGCTCCGCAGCGAATCGATAGATGTCGAGCGCGATGCGCCGCACATCGTCGGCGTATTCACGTCCGACCACGCCCACCATCGCGTCGAAATCGATATTTTCGTCGTGCCGCCCCGCGGGTGCTTTGGAGGCCGGAGTAAACAGGGGTTCAGGCAACGGGTCCGCCATCCGCAATCCGCCGGGCAGGGCGATGCCGCATACCGAGCCATGAAGCTTGTAGTCCTTGTAGCCTGAGCCGATCAGATAGCCTCGCACCACCGCTTCGATGGGCAGGGCCCTGAGCTTTTTCACCACCATGGCTCGGCCGGCCAGTTGCGCGCGCTCCTGGCTGTCGGCGACCACATCCTCCACCTTCAGCGCGGAGAGATGGTTGGCTATCATGTGCCGGGTTTTTGCAAACCAGAACAAGGAGATTTGCGTCAGCACCTCGCCTTTGAACGGGATCGGGTCCGGCAGCACCACGTCGAAAGCCGACAGGCGATCGGTGGTGACGATCAGCAGATGCTCCGCATCCACATCGTAGATATCGCGTACCTTGCCTTGATGAATTTTCTTCAGGCCGCGCAGATGCGACTCGAAAAGCGGTGCCGATTGCGAAACCTGTTGCATGCGTGCGCGGCCTGCCGACTGCTACCATTGAGGGTTGGAAGGTCGGCGATTGTGGCGGGACACGGTGGATAGGTCAACGCGAATGAGCTGGAGAGGCGCTTTTTTTGGGGGTGTGATCGGCCTGCTGGCCACCCGCACCGCGTGGGGAGCCGTGATGGGGGCCCTTATCGGCTATCTGATCGAGCACAGCCTGGGCTTTGGCACTGCGTCCGAGGCGTGGCGTTCGCCGCACGGGGGTGCTGCGGATGCGCGCGCGACCCATTCAATGTCGATATCCGACGAATTCTTCCGCACGACTTTCGAACTTCTGGGCCACGTCGCCAAATCCGACGGCCGAGTGACCGAGGCGGAGATCGACGCGGCCCGGGGCCTCATGCACGAGCTCAAGCTGGGCCCCCGCGAGATCAGCATTGCGATCGCCTGCTTCAGGGCCGGTAAATCGGCCACTTATGACGCCGAGCTTGGCGTCGAGCGGCTGCGCGAGGCGTGTGGGCAGCGCTATGACCTTTTGCGTGCCTTCATGGAATTGCAATTGCGAGCGGCGCTGGCGGGTAACGGAATGTCTCCGCCCGCGCGAGTGATTTTGGCGCGGGTGGCCGAGCGGCTGGGCATGTCCGGTCTCGAATTCGCGTACATGGAGGCGGCGTTGCGGGCGCGGCAGCGCACGCACGGCGCCTCTCCCGGCGCCGGACGCCACGCCGCCGACGCAGGGTCGCTGGCGGAGTGCTACGCGGAACTGGAAGTCGACGCCAATATCACCGATCAAGAGGTGACCAAGGCATATCGGCGCCAAATGAGCCGTCATCATCCTGATAAACTGGTCGCCAACGGTCTGCCCGAGTCGATGGCGCAAATGGCGAAAGAGAAAACTCAGCGCATACAGGAAGCCTATGAAGGGATACGCGCGGCTCGCGGCATGCGGTGAAGGAGCGACGATGACGATTATTATTTCGCCCTCGATTCTGTCCGCTGATTTCGCCCGCTTGGGGGAAGAAGTGAATGCGGTGCTCGCCGCCGGCGCCGACTGGATCCATTTCGACGTGATGGATAATCACTACGTCCCCAATCTGACCATCGGACCGCTGGTTTGCGAGGCCTTGCGCAAGTCGGGAATCGACGCCCCCATCGACGTGCATTTGATGATCTCGCCGGTGGATCAACTGGTGCCGGAATTCGCGAAAGCGGGTGCGAGCTACATCAGCTTTCACCCGGAGGCGACCCAGCATGTGGATCGCACGATTCAACTCATTCGAGACTCCGGATGCAAGCCCGGCCTGGTCTTCAATCCGGCGACGCCGTTGAACTGGTTGGATTACGTCATCGACAAGATCGATCTGGTCCTGCTGATGTCGGTCAATCCCGGCTTCGGCGGCCAGAAGTTCATCCCGCAGGCCCTGCCCAAACTCGCCGAGGCGCGGGCACGCATCGACGCTGCCAAGCGCGACATACGTCTGGAAATCGACGGCGGGGTCAAAGTCGACAACGCCGCCGAGATCGCCAGAGCGGGCGCGGACACCTTCGTCGCGGGCTCCGCCATCTTCGGCAGCGCCGACTACGCAGGCACCATCAAAGCTATGCGCGCACAGATAGACGTCGGCAGGAGATCAGCCTAGTACCTCGGTGCTGTGACTGGCTTGAACGGCCCGGGGGATGGGATGCGTGCGGGCAACGGCGGATACAGTTGCCCGCACGCATCCCATCCCCCAGGCCATTCACCTGTACCGCGCGGCATTACCGAGCAAAGGGGGCCGAGGAGCTGGCCGCGGTCGTGTGGCCTCACGCGTGCTCGTCGACGGCGAGATCGAGTTTCGACTACCGCCCGCCGCTTAGGCACTGTGATGTATATCGATTCGAGCACTCGTCGGGTGGGGTAAGACGCCTCGAGGCAACTGCTTCCCCCGTTGCCTCGAGGCGTCTTACCCCACCCGGCGAGCACTACCGATGAAAGTCCCTGTGCGGAAACAAGCGTCGTCGGCCGTTATTCGTCGTCCTCGTCGTCATCATCGTCGTCCTCGTCATGCGATTCCGGACGCGTGCTCTTGGCGGACGCCGCGCCGCCGCCCGCACCGGCTTTCACGGGCACGATCAGCGGCCGCGTCTTTACCTTCGGCCGGGCGTTGAACACCACGATGGTTTTCCCGGTCGCACGCAGCAGGCCTTGTTCTTCCAATACCTTGAGTACGCGTCCCGCCATCTCCCGCGAGCAGCCGACCAGCCGGGAGAGCTCCTGCCGGCTCACTTTGATTTGCATGCCCTCCGGATGCGTCATCGCATCCGGCTCGCCGCATAGATCCATGATGGCGTGTGCAACGCGGCCGGTGACGTCGACGAAGGCGAGATCGCCCAATTTGCGATTCGTGCGGTCGAGCCGCGTTGCCAACTGCGTGGCCAGTTCGAAGATCAAACCGGGACTTTCGGCGGCGATTTGCCGAAATCGCGGATAGGTCATTTCAGCGAGCTCGGACTGCTGGCGGGTGCGCACCCAGGCGCTGCGGGTGGGCTGCTCGTAGAATAAGCCCATTTCCCCGAAAAACTGGCCCTTATTGAGGTATGCCAGCACCATTTCGTTGCCATCTTCGTCTTCGATCATGACTTCGACCGAGCCCGAGATGATGTAGTACAAAATGTCCGGCAAATCGCCGGCGTGGATGATCACGGTCTTGGAAGGGACTGTCCGAATCCGGCAGTAGCTCAAGAAACGATTGATCGCTGGGATATCGCTTAAGGCTTTTGCCCCTTCTTCCATGGTCTCTCCCTGGTTATTGTCGTCTGTTAAACAGCCCGTGCTGGCGCACGTTTTATTACATAAGTCCCGGAATCGCAAGCATAACGGGTTAAGGCTACAGCCAATACGAACCCAAAGTCATGAGCCGGGCGGTCAAGCGCATCGCCATCCCGACCGGAAACGGCAGCTCTTGGCCTCCCAGCGAGGCCGCTTGGGCGCCATGTTGCATTTCATCGTGCGTCATTCGCTCGAGTATGGCACGGCTGCGCGGGTCGGCCGATCCCAAACGTTCCATATGGCCGCGCAAATGCGATTCTACCTGGCGCTCCGTCTCGGCCACGAACCCTAGGCCGGTGCTGCGTCCCAGTGCGCCCGCGAGGGCGCCGATCGCGAAAGAACCGGCGTACCACAGGGGGTTCAGGACGCTGGTACGGCCCTCGAGTTCGCGCAGGCGTCCCTCGCACCAGGCAAGATGGTCGGCTTCCTCGGCCGCGGCATGGTACAAGGCGGCCGATACGGCGGTATCGCGGGACGTCAGCGCCTGTCCTCGGTACAGGGCCTGCGCCGCCACCTCTCCCGAGTGATTGACTCGCATGAGCCGGACCGACTCCGCGCGCTGCGGCGCCGGCAGGGCTTCGCCCTCCGGGGCTGCGGGCGCTTCGCGAGACGCATGGGCCGGTCCACTTAAGACCTTGATTGCCTTATCAATTTCGCCCACGGTCAAGTCAATTAAGCTGAAACGGCGAGTATCCACAGCAACACTATATTATAGGTGCGGCGGTGTCGCGCGGGGCTGGCATCTCTGCCCTGCGTTCTGTACACTTTCGCGCCTTTCGTTAACGACCTGAAACAGCTGAGTATTTTCATGTATACCGTATTCTCGAAGCCTGAAGAGACCCGTGGCGACTGGTTCCTGGTCGACGCGGCAGGCAAAACTCTGGGCCGATTGGCCTCGGAGATTGCGCATCGTCTGAAGGGCAAGCACAAGCCGAACTACGCTCCCCATCAAGACCTTGGCGATCACATCGTGGTGATCAACGCGGGCACCGTGCGCGTCACGGGAGCCAAGCTCACGGACAAGTTTTACCACCAGCACACAGGGTACGTCGGTAACTTGAAGAGTATTTCGCTCGACAAATTATTGAAAGAGCATCCGGAGCGCGCGATCGAGTTCGCGGTGAAGGGTATGCTGCCGAAGGGGCCGCTGGGCCGCCGCATGTACAAGAAGCTTCATGTGTTCGGCGGCAAGGACCATCCCCACCAAGCTCAGCAGCCCAAAGCGCTGGAAATCTAAGAGTTCTGAAGGACAGACAACAATGGCATCAAAGACAGCCGTCAATTCCTTTTACGGCACCGGCCGCCGCAAGACGTCGAGCGCGCGGGTTTACCTGCGTCAAGGCACGGGCAAGGTTTCGATCAATGGCCGGACTCTCGATGAGTTCTTCGGCAGAGAGACCGGCCGCATGATCGTGCAGCAGCCTTTCGGCGCGGCACAGCTCGATGGGAAATTCGATGTCGACGCGCACGTCGCCGGCGGCGGAATCACCGGCCAAGCCGGTGCGATTCGCCACGGCATCACGCGCGCGCTCATGGCATACGACGAGACCTTGAGGTCGCCGCTACGCAAGGCAGGATTCGTCACCCGCGATGCGCGTGAAGTCGAACGCAAGAAAGTCGGTCGTCGCAAGGCGCGTCGCGGCACGCAGTTCTCCAAACGCTAAACGGAAAGGGCTTTCCGTCAGCCGGTACAGATGAGTTTCGGTTGGCCGATCGCTCGCGCAGCGAACCTTTCGGACGGGGTCGCCTCGACCCCGTAGATCCGCGCGTAGCGCATCGAAAAAGATTTTGGGGGATCGTCTAGCGGTAGGACAACGGTCTCTGACACCGTTTACCTAGGTTCGAATCCTAGTCCCCCAGCCAAACAGGGCCCAACGGTGGGCCCTTTATCTTGAACAACGGGCAAACATGTCGGTCGAACGCAACTCGGGTGGACGGCTCGCGCCATTGGCGCTTGCGGCGCTCGGTGTCGTGTTCGGCGACATCGGCACCAGCCCCCTCTATGCCATGTCGGCCTGTTTCACCGGCCCCGCGATCGCCGTCACGCCTGAACATGTGCTCGGTGTGCTGTCGCTGATTTTCTGGTCTCTGGTCCTTGTCATCCTGCTCAAATATGTCAGCGTGGTATTGAACGCCGACAACAAGGGTGAGGGCGGGGTGCTGGCATTGACTGCGTTGGTGGTCAACACCGCGCGGGAAAGTCCGCGCCGCAGAGTGTATGGGCTGCTCGGCATCTTGGGCGCTTCGTTGTTCTTCGCGGACGGCGCCATCACGCCGGCGATTTCGGTGTTGAGTGCCGTGGAAGGCCTGCATGTGGCAGCGCCGGACGCGCAGATCCCGATCCTGCCGATCACCGTTCTGGTGTTGGTGGGATTGTTCTTGATTCAACGGCATGGCACCGGTTCGGTCGGCAGGGTTTTCGGCCCCGTGATGCTGGGCTGGTTCGCGATATTGGCGGTGATGGGTGTCAGCTGGATCGTGCGGGAGCCGGGGGTGCTTTTCGCCCTCGATCCCTCGCATGCACTACGGTTGCTGACGCAACATCAGGTCAGCTCGCTCGCCGTGCTTGCCGGCGTCTTCTTGACCGTGACGGGGGGCGAGGCCTTGTACGCCGACATGGGTCATTTCGGCAAAGCGCCCATTCGTCTCAGTTGGATTTGCATCGTCATGCCGGCGCTGGTCCTCAATTATTTCGGTCAAGGCGCGATGCTGATCGAGAACCCGGCGGCCATCAGCAATCCCTTCTACTTGATGGCGCCTCAGTGGTCGTTGTGGCTCCTGGTCATCATCGCCACCGCGGCCACCGTCATCGCATCGCAGGCGGTGATTTCGGGCGTCTTCTCGGTGACCACGCAGGCCGTGAGCTTGGGGTTGCTGCCGCGCCTGCGAGTGGAGCATTCGTCCGCGGAACACGCAGGCCAGATCTACGTGCCGACCATGAATTGGATCCTGATGGTCGCCTCGCTGGCGTTGGTGATGGGTTTCGGCAGCTCGGCGGCATTGGCGGGCGCATACGGCCTGGCGGTTTCCGGCGCGATGACGATCGTGACGCCGTTGACCTTGAGCCTCATCAAATCCCGAACAGGCAAGCAAAGCCGCGCGCTGCGCGCCGGCTTGTCGCTGCTGTTCGTCGTCGATATCGCCTTCTTGCTCGCCAATCTGACCAAGCTCGAGGAAGGCGGCTGGCTGCCGCTGGCATCCGGGCTGACCATCTATTGGCTGATGCAGACGTGGCAGAGCGGGCGCGCCTCGGTCATGGCGCGCCTGCTGCGCGAACAGAAGCCGGTGCGCGATTTCGTCGAGGAATTGAAGCGCGATCCGCCGGTGCGGGTCGCGGGTACCGCGATTTTCCTGGATGCGAAGGCGTCCGGCATACCGCGCGCACTGCTCAACAACATCAAGTTCAACCGCGTGATCCACGAGCGGGTGGTCCTGTTGACGGTGGTGACCCGTGAGCAGCCGCGGATCGCGTCGTCCAAGCGCTTGACCGTGACTCCGGTGTGCGAGGGTATCGTGCGGGTGGTGGTGCAGTTCGGGTTCATGGAGAAACCGAACATCACCGAGATCTTGAGAGAGGCTGAAGCTCGTGGCGTGCCTTACGAGCCGGAGCAAACCACCTTCTTCTTGAGCCGCGAAGAGTTGCTGCCGGGACAGCGTTCCGATCTACCCCCGCTGCGGCGTAGAGCGTTCATGCAAATGGCGCGGAGTGCACAGGTAATCGCGGACTACTATGGTCTGCCGCCCAGCCGGGTGGTTGAAATCGGTACCCGCCTGGAAATCTAAGGCTCCGAGGCCCTGCAATTCAGGGTTTTGACATAGTCGTCGCCCGCCACGATCAGCACGTCGGCGCGTCGCAGGGCGAACAGGCCGACCGTCACCACCCCCGCGATTTGATTCACGGCGGATTCGAAGGCCGCCGGGTCGTCGAGCCGCAGGTTGTGGACGTCGAGGATGGCATTGCCGTTGTCGGTGACCACGCCCTCGCGCCAAACCGGCTGTCCCCCCAACTTCACGAGTTGGCGCGCGACATAGGAGCGCGCCATCGGAATCACCTCGACGGGGAGGGGGAACTTGCCCAGCGCCTCGACCAGCTTGGTGTCGTCGATGATGCAGACGAACTTCGCGGAGGCGGCGGCGACGACCTTCTCGCGGGTGAGCGCGGCGCCGCCGCCCTTGATCAGCGCGCCGCCGGCGGTCGCCTCATCGGCGCCGTCGATGTAGAGAGCGAGGTCGCCCGCCGAATTGAGATCCAGTTCCGGAATGCGCGCTTCAGCCAGGGCCTGCGAGGTTTGGCGCGAGCTCGATACAGCGCCCTCGAGCTGTATTTTACGGTCTTTCAGCGCTTCTATGAGCTGGGCCACCGTGGATCCGGTGCCGACACCCAGCACCATTCCCGGTTCTATGTATGCAAGAGCGGCTTGCGCGGCGCGACGTTTCTTTTCCACTGACATGAGAAATACCTACCCTCAGAAACAACTGTGCCCGCTTACGCGGGCACAGTTGATTACTTTCGAAGGCTTACTTTTTCTTAGCGGCCTTTTTCTTAGCTACCTTCTTCTTCGCCTTCTTTGCTTTCGCTGCCATGATAGAAACTCCGTTATCGATCCCAATCCTTCTGAGATACCGGCATCACCGACAGACGATTCCCACGACGCAGCAGAACGAAATCCTCGAGCGACTTTGCCGCGTGTTGCCGCAGCTCATCGAGCGTGATGATGCGATCGAGTTTGCGCACCAACTTCACGTCCACGACGAACCAGCGAGGTGCATCCTCCCGGGAGTCGGCATCGTAGTGATGATGCTTGGGGTCGAAGGCTGTCTTGTCGGGGTAGCCCTCCTTCACGATGCTGATGATGCCCGCTATGCCGGGAACGTCGCAGCTGGAATGATAGAAAAACGCCCGATCGCCCATTTTCATGGAGTCCCGCAGCATGTTGCGCGCCTGGAAATTGCGCACTCCATCCCACGTCGTGGTCTGTTTGGGCGCTTTGCCCAATGCATCGATGCTGAAGCTGTCCGGTTCCGATTTCAGCAGCCAGTGGTTCATAGGGTGTCCTTCGAGTAGTGCCGCAGTCCCGATTCCGTCGCCAGCGAATCCAAACTCACGTCCCAGGGTTCGGCGAAACCCGGTTCGGTGCGCTGACAATCGAACGCAAGTCCGACCAAGCGCGGACCCGGCCAGCTCTGCCTGAGACGGCGAAACTCCAGCGCTCGATCATAGAATCCGCCGCCCATACCCAATCGCCTTCCCGAGTCATCGACACCCACCAAGGGTATGACGATCAGGTTCAACCATCGAGACGCCGTGGGCCGCGCCAGCGATGAGGGGACGGCGATCCCGAACACGCCGCGCCGGGTTTTGCCGTCGAGGGGATAGAAGCGTATCCGGCCATGGCGCCGGTCGACGATGACGGGCACGAACAGGCGCACGCCGCGGCGGCGCGCCGCCGCGATCAACGGCGCGGTGTCCGTCTCCCGATCGAAGGGCAGATATAAGGCGACACGTTTGCCGGCTCTGAACGCGGGCATTCCCGCCACGGCCTTGGCGGCCGACCTCGAGCGGTACCCGTGATCGGCGGCGCTCAAGGAGCGCCGCCGATCACGGAGGTGTTTTCGCAAGGGGACTTTCATCGAATGGGGATGGCGCTACCCGCATATGCCGTTTTGGACCGTTGCTCCCGACCTGAGCAACAGGTGGGGCTAACTGCGGCACTTAAGGCTTTCCGCTCGAGGCGGACTTGCACAATGCTGCCAGCAAGCAATGGCCCCTGGGGTTTCAAACTTAGGGTCGAGAGGTAACCCGATCCGCATCGAACACCGCAGGCAGCGCCAAATTCAACCATCAGGGCAGGGCCCTCGACCGGCGTTCCCCGTGGGGCGCCTCCGCGGGGTCCCCCGCAGGTCAAAGTTCGAGCTGTTGGCCCTTCTCCAGAGCCGACTCTACGCGCTCGCGCAGGATACGCAAGCGCCCTTCAACGTCGGATTCGAGATTGCTGTCCCGTTTGCGAAACCGGATCAGCTCGTTCGCCATGTTGAGCGCGGCGATCACGGCGATGCGATCCAGACCCACGACCTTTCCGCTGTCGCGGATCTCGCGCATTTTCATGTTCAGGAATTCCGCCGAATCCAAGAGATCCGAACGCTCCTCGATCGGGCAGGTAACGTGATACTCCTTCTCGAGTATGCGCACGCTGACCCTCGCTTGATTGTCGCTCATGCCTGCTCCATCGACTTCAATCGACCGATCATGGCTTCGACCCGCGCCCGGACCTGCTCGTTCTTCTGCAGAAGGCTCGCGCGCTCGGAGGTCAGGGTTTCCTGCCGCTGGCGCAAGGCACGATTCTCTTCCTTGATCTGGGTGACGGTCACGATGAGGTCTTCGAGCCGTTTCTCGAGACGTTTCAGTTCAAGTTCGACCGCTGACTTGGGATTGGCTTCATTCATGGGCTCCCAATATAGAGCGCGAATTGGCGCAATGCAAAGGGCTGTGCACACCCTTACTGCGGTATTATTGGAGTCAATATGATGTCGGATATTCGATTCGAGGACTTCGAGGACGCTCTGGTGACGGCCGGCAGTCTGGCCGACGCCGCGGAGGCGCACGGTTCGTTGTGCGGCGCGTTGTGTTCGATGTCGCCCTACAAGATGCAAGACTGGGTCAACGAGATCCTTCCCGACGGCGCGGCGCTCTCCGATGAATCGGCAGCCATGATAGAGAAGGTGTTCGCGGCCACCGCAACGTCCTTCGGCGAGCAAGGCATGGAATTTCAGCCCTTGCTGCCGGACGACGAATCGCCCCTCAACGGCCGCGCCAACGCATTGGCCCTGTGGTGCACCGGGTTCCTTTATGGCTTGGGAACCGGACATATTTCGGATCTCGAAGCGCTGAACGGCGACGTCGGAGAGATCGTGCGCGATTTCACCGAGATCTCGCGGGCCACCGGCGATGAGGCGGAGGCGGATGAATCCAACGAGCAGGCCTATGCGGAGCTGGTCGAGTTCATTCGGGTCGCGGCCCAGGTCGTGTTCGAAGAGTTGCTGCCGCTTCGCCGGCAAGTCTATCCGGCGCAGCAGCGGCTGCATTGAGATCAGCCATGGATCGCAGGGAGTTCGCGCGCCGGCGGCGGCAATTCATGCGCATGATCGGCAAGGACGCCATTGCCATCCTGCCGGCGGCACCCGTGCGCCATCGCAACGGCGACGTCGAGTACGCCTATCGGCAGGACAGCCACTTCCACTATCTTTGCGGATTCCCGGAACCGGACGCGGTCGCGGTGCTCGTACCGGGCCGCCCCCAGGCGGAATATCTGCTGTTCGTGCGTGAGCACGACGCCCTGCGCGAATCCTGGGACGGCGCGCACGCCGGAACCGACGGTGCCGTGGAGCGTTTCGGGGCGGACGACGCCTTTCCGATTGCGGACATCGACGAAATCTTGCCCGGATTGATGGAAACGCGCCCGCGGGTCTATTACTCCATGGGCACCCACCCGGAGTTCGATTCTCATGTCTTGAGTTGGGTCAATGGCCTGCGGGTGCAGGAACGTCAGGGAGCCGGAGCGCCCCACGAATTTGTTGCGCTGAGGCACGTGCTCGACGACATGCGGCTCTACAAGAGCCGCGCCGAAACGGCCAGTCTGCGGCGCGCCGCGCAGATTGCCGTCGGCGCTCACCGCCGCGCGATGCGCTTTGCGCGCCCCGGGCGCATGGAGTACGAGGTGATGGCGGAAGTGCTTCATGAGTTCCGTTCGCACAATGCGGATATTTCCTACCACCCCATCGTCGGCGGCGGTGCCAATGCCTGCGTCATGCATTATCGCGACAACGATCAGCCGCTATGCGACGGTGACCTGCTGTTGCTCGACGCGGGCTGCGAGCACGAACTGTACGCCTCCGATGTCACCCGCACGTTTCCCGTGAGCGGCCGGTTCACGCCGCCCCAACGCGCGGTCTACGAAGTCGTGTTGGAGGCTCAGCTCGCCGCCATCGACAAGGTGCGTTCCGGGAACCACTGGAATCATCCGCACGAAGCCGCCGTGCGCGTGATCACCCAGGGTCTCGTCAAGCTGGGGCTGCTCAAGGGCAAGATCGCCGCACTCATCAAGGACCGGGAGTACCTGCAGTTTTTCAGTCATCGCACGGGACATTGGCTCGGCCTCGACGTGCATGACGTCGGCGATTACAAGGTCGGCGGCGAGTGGCGGGTATTGGAGCCGGGCATGGTGCTGACAGTGGAGCCGGGGATTTACATCCGGCCGTCGGCGCGCGTGCCGAGGGAGTTCTGGAATATCGGCGTTCGCATCGAAGATGAGGTGCTGGTCACCACCGGTGCCGCCGAGGTGCTGACCGGCGCTCTGGAGAAAACCCCGGAAGAGATCGAGTCGCTGGTGCAGGCTGCATGACGGTTCAGGCGACATCGCAGGCGGTCGACGTCGCCATCGTGGGCGGGGGCATGGTGGGTGCCAGCCTTGCCGCCGCATTGGCGCCGCTTGGGCTGAAGCTCGCGCTGGTGGAAGCCGTTCCCCACGATTCAGCATCGCAGCCCAGCTTCGATGAGCGCACCACGGCGCTGTCGAACGGCAGCCGGCGAATACTCGAGACTCTCGGCATGTGGTCCGGCGTGTCGTCGCTGGCGACGCCGATCCGCAAGATCCACGTCTCGGATCGAGGGCACTTCGGCTTCGCGCGCATCGATGCGGCCGAACAAGGTCTCGCGGCAATGGGCTACGTGGTGCCCAACCGTGCGCTGGGGCAGGCATTGTGGTCGAGTCTTCAGGCGAGCCCCGGCGTTCGTGTCCTTTGCCCGGCGGAGGTCTCGAGCATCACGGCAGGCGAGGACGCGGTCACGCTGGAGATCGCAGCGGGCGCCGCCGCGATCAGGCTCGACACCCGGCTGGTGGTTGCCGCCGATGGCGTGCAGTCCGCCGTGCGCAGCGCCTTCGGTGTCGAAGCGGAATCCCGCGACTATGAGCAGACCGCCGTCATCACCACGGTGCTGCCGCAACGCTTCCATGACCATGTGGCTTACGAGAGATTTACCGCCAGTGGACCGCTGGCGCTGCTGCCCCTCGAGGGTGGCCGATGCACCCTGGTCTTGACCTTGAGCCGGGCCACGGCGGAATCGGCCATGACGTGGTCGGATGAAGAGTTTCTCGCCGAGGTGCAACGACGCTTTGGATTTCGCCTCGGGCGCTTCCTCAAAGTGGGCCGGCGGATCCCGTACCCGTTGTCGCTCACCCGTGCCGCGCGCACCAGCGCGGGGCGCTGCGTCATCGTCGGCAATGCCGCGCAGGGGCTCCACCCGGTTGCCGGCATGGGTTTCAACCTGGGGTTGCGCGACGTCGCGAGCTTGGCCGAACTCATCGCCGAGCGCCGCCATGAACCCCGCTTCGACGCCGGGGCTGCACAACTGTTGGCCGAGTACGATGCATGGCGCAAAGCGGACCGGGGCGGCGTCATCGCCTTCACGGATGGTCTCGTACGGATGTTTGCCAATCCCTCGATCGTGATGCAGCGGCTGCGCAATGCCGGACTCTTGGCCTTCGACTTACTGCCTCCGGCCAAGTCCGCCCTGTCCCGCTTGAGCACCGGGGCCGGCGCCGGTGCGCGTGTGCCGAAGCTGGCGCGAGGCGTCGCCCTGCGATGAGCGCCGCCCCCCAGGCCCGCGACTTCGACGTGATCATCGTGGGTGCTGGCGTAATCGGCGCGTGCATGGCGAGCCTCCTCATGGCGCGCAAATTGAGCGCACCGGGACGCGTGGCCATCGTTGCGGATCGCTTCGCCGCCCCGGCGCCGGCGGACGCCGATTGGGATCTGCGTGTGTTTGCCCTGAGCCGCGCATCGGAGCGGCTGCTCGAAGCGTGCGGTGTGTGGGATTCGCTGCCGGCCGGACGTGTATCCGCGTACGAGCGCATGTGCGTCTGGGATGCGCGCGGTGAACCGCACGGAAAGAGCTCCTTGAGCTTCGACAGCGCCGAAATCGGGGAGCCGAATCTTGGATTCATCGTCGATGGGCGCGTCTTGCAATGGCAGTGCCTGCAAGCCGCGCGGACCGCGGGCGCGGTGCTGCTCGAGGCCGGGCTCGGAAGCTTGACCGCCACCGATGCCGATGTCTCGATCGGGTTGAGCGATGGCCGAACGCTTCGCAGTCAGCTGGTGATCGCGGCGGACGGTACGGAGTCCAAGGCGCGGGAACTCCTCGGCATAGAAACCGCCGGCCATAGCTACCGTCAAGACGCCCTGGTGGCGCATGTGCGCACTGCCAAGTCTCACGGCGGCACTGCCTGGCAACGATTCCTCCGGGAAGGGCCTCTGGCCTTTCTGCCGCTGCCGGATGGCCGCTCATCCATCGTGTGGAGCTGCCCGCTTGCCGAGGCGTCACGCCTGCGCGCGCTCGGCCCTGAGGCCTTCGGCGCCGCCCTGACCGCGGCCAGCGGAGAGGTGCTGGGCAATTGCGAACTGTCGACCCCGCGGGCGAGTTTTCCGCTCAAGCTGCAGTATGCCCTGGAGTACGTGCGGCCGCGTGCCGTGCTGCTCGGCGACGCGGCGCATGTGGTCCACCCACTGGCCGGTCAAGGCTTGAATCTGGGGTTGCTGGACTGCGCGGCGCTCGCGGATGTTCTCGGGCAGGCGGGCAGCGCCGGCTACTTCGGCGAGCACCGGCTGCTGCGGCGCTACGAACGCTGGCGCCGCAGCGAGAACCTGCTGGCCGCCGGCGCCCTGGACGGCCTGGAACGATTGTTCTCGAACGCCGATCCCTTGAGCACGGCATTGCGCTCCGCGGGTTTGAGCGCGGCCGACAAGCTGCCGTTCGTCAAGCGCAGCCTGGCGCAGCGGGCCCTCGGCCTAACCGGCGATCTTCCGTCTTTTCTGAATAATCCTAGATAATATTATCGAGCTTGGCCGCACAGATGAAATCATTCTCGGACAGACCACCGATGGCATGCGTCGAGAACGTGACGTGGCAATAGTTATAACCGACGCTCAAATCCGGGTGATGGTCTTCGGTGTTCGCGATGTGCGCCAGCGCGTTGACGAAACTCATGGTGCGGTAGAAGTCTTTGAATTTGAGCGAGCGCTTCAGACTCTTTGAATCTTCGGCAATCTGCCAGTCATCGTGCAATTGCTGGCGCAGGAGTTTTGCCTGGGCCGGCGTCAACGGCGGCACCCCGCCCTCGCAGGGCACGCATTTCCTGGCGGACAATTCCTTCACGACTAATTCCTGGCGTAGGTGCGCTCGATGTAACGTTCGACCAGTTCCTGAAACTCCTCCGCGATGCGATCCCCTTTGAGGGTCACCGTCTTTGCGCCATCCTCGTAAACCGGCGCGACCGGAATTTCACCGGTGCCGGGCAGGCTGATGCCGATGTTGGCGTGCTTGCTCTCGCCCGGACCATTGACGACGCAGCCCATTACCGCGACCGACATGTCTTCGACACCGGAGTGCCGCTTGCGCCACTCCGGCATGCGGTGCCGGATATGGGATTGGATCTTCTGAGCCAGCTCCTGGAAATACGTGCTGGTGGTGCGGCCGCAGCCGGGGCAGGCGATCACCATGGGAGTGAAGGCGCGCAGGCCCATGGTCTGAAGTATTTCCTGGGCCACGATCACTTCCTGAGTGCGGTCGCCGCCGGGTTCGGGAGTCAAGGACACGCGAATCGTATCGCCTATGCCCTGCTGCAACAGCACACCCATCGCCGCGGTGGAGGCCACGATGCCCTTGCTGCCCATGCCGGCTTCGGTCAACCCCAGGTGCAGGGGATAGGTGCAGCGGGCAGCCAGATTGCCGTAGACGGAGATCAAATCCTGCACGCCGCTGACCTTGGCGCTGATCACGATCATGTCGGACTTCAACCCCAGGCTCTCCGCGCGCCTGGCGCTGTCCAGCGCAGACACGACGATGGCCTCGCGCATCACCTCGATGGCCGCCAGCGGCGTCGCCAGCTTCGAGTTCTCATCCATCATGCGCGTGAGCAGATCTTGATCGAGGCTGCCCCAATTCACGCCGATACGCACCGGCTTGCCGTACTTGCAGGCGGTTTCGATCATTTCGGCGAATTGCGGGTCCCGCTTGCTGCCGCGGCCCACATTGCCCGGATTGATGCGTAGTTTCGATAACGCCTGGGCGCAGGCCGGATGCGCCTTCAGCAGCTTGTGACCGTTGAAGTGAAAGTCACCCACCAAGGGCGTGTGGACGTTCGAGGCATCCAGGCGCTCGCGAATGTGGGGCACGGCCGCGGCCGATTCGTCATTATTGACGGTGATCCGCACCAGTTCGGACCCGGCACGAGCCAGCGCCTTGACTTGCGCCACCGTGCCGTCGATGTCCGCGGTATCGGTATTGGTCATGGACTGCACGACGATCGGGGCTTTGCCGCCGATGGTCACCGCGCCTACTTTTACGCCTAGGGACGTTCTACGGGAGATCATGTCCCGCATTATACCAGGGGTGCGCCTTGGAGGCTCTTTGGCGGCGCATCTCCGCTAGGACGGATTCAGCCGATGAATGAGATGGGCCTTAACGGCCGGCCACTCGCGATCGAGAATGCTGTAGACGCAGGTGTCGCGCAGGGTGCCGTTGCTCGCGAGCTGGTGTTGGCGCAATACCCCATCCAATTTCGCGCCCAAACGTTCGATGGCGGCACGGCTTTGCATGTTGAAGAAGTGGGTTCGGAATTCCACTGCGATGCAATTCAGCCGTTCGAACGCATGGGTCAACAGCAGCAGTTTGCACTCGGTGTTCAAGGCAGTGCGCTGCACGCGCTTTCGATACCATGTGGAGCCGATTTCCACCCGCCGATTGGCCGCGTCGATGTTCATGTACGTCGTCATGCCCACGGCCTCCCGGGTTGCCGCGTCGATGACGGCAAATGCGATCATCGAACCTTGCTTTTGAAGCTCCAGGCGCCGGTCGATCTCCGCCCGCATTCCTTCAGGCGGGGGAATTTTGGTGTACCACAGAGTCCACAACTCGCCATCCTTCACGGCGTCGACGAGATTGTCGTGATGCGAGTGGGATAGCTGCACGAGCGATACATGCCGGCCGTGCAACGAGACAGGATCTGCAAAACCCATGGATGGGCATAATACACGCATGACCGCGCGCATCATTTACTCGACCGGAGTCGGGAGTCTCTGCCCCAATTGCCGCAGGCCGGTGCGCGAATGCGTGTGCCCGAAGGGCGCTCCCGGCGCCGTCAAGCTCGCGGCCGTACGAGTGGGTCGGGAGGTCAAGGGGAGGGCGGGCAGGGGAGTCACGACGGTCAGCGGCCTGCCGATGTCGCTGTCCGACATCGAATCCCTGGCCGCCAAACTCAAGAAGCGCTGTGGATCCGGGGGCACCGTCCGCGAGGGTGTCATCGAAATCCAGGGCGATCACCGTGACGTGATCGTCGCGGAGCTGCTCAAACTGGGGTGGCCGGCGAAAAGATCGGGCGGATAGGTAGTCACGAGATGGTGTATCATGCAGGGATCGCGATAAGAGCTGTCTGGAGAGAGTCCCTTCGACTTGGGACCGCCGAAGGCGCAACCGCCCGGAAACGCTCAGGCACATGAACGGCAGACTCTCGCGATCTCTGGAGAGCGGTCGCAGCGGCGATCCACCGAAGGGGAGCAGCGCTCATCGAAAGCGCGCGATCTCTCAGGTTCAAAGGACAGAGGGGCAGGGGGCACGCCGGTGCCTGTGTCTCTTTTTCTTTCGCCGCGAGGTTGCGATGGGCTTGAAGACTGCGCTCTATGACACCCACGTTCTGCAGGGTGCGAAAATCGTCGATTTCGGCGGCTGGGATATGCCGCTGCACTATGGTTCGCAGATCGAAGAACACCATTCGGTGCGCCGCGACGCGGGCATGTTCGACGTGTCGCACATGGGCGTCGTCGACCTCACCGGGGACCGGGTCCGCGAGTTCCTGAGGAACCTGTTGGCCAACGATGTCGGCCGGCTGCAAATTCCCGGCAAGGCGCTGTATTCCTGCATGTTGCTGCCGAGCGGCGGCGTGATCGACGACTTGATCGTCTATTTCATCTCGGACACCTGGTTTCGCGTGGTCGTCAACGCGGGCACTCGCGACAAGGACCTGGAATGGATTCGCCGGCATGCGGCCCCTTTCGCCGTGACCGCCACCCTGCGCGACGATCTGGCCATGATCGCGATTCAGGGCCCGAATGCGCGGGAGAAGACTCTGCCGCTGCTGGCGCCGGAACGGCGCGCCGCCGCGCGTGAATTGGCGCCTTTTTTCGGCAGGACGTTGGATGACTGGTTCATCGCGCGGACCGGGTACACCGGCGAAGACGGCTTCGAAGTGATGATACCGGCGGCCGACGCCGCCAAGATCTGGAATGCGCTGCGCGCGCAAGGCATTCAGCCCGCAGGCCTGGGTGCCAGAGACACCCTGCGGCTGGAAGCCGGGATGAATCTGTACGGCAATGACATGGATGAAACCCATCACCCCTTGGAGTCGGGGCTGGCATGGACGGTGGCATTCGAACCCGGCGACCGCGAGTTCATCGGACGCGAGGCGCTGGAGATTCTGCGGCGTACGTCCGGCAATCAACTCGTCGGCCTGTTGCTCGAAGAGCGCGGGGTGCTGCGCAGCCATCAGAAAGTAGTGCCTGCAGGCGAAGTGACGAGCGGTACATTTTCTCCGACCTTGAATCGTTCCATTGCGCTGGCGCGCGTGCCGAAGACGGCCGCCGCCGCTGTGCAAGTCGAGATTCGCGGCAAATTGCATCCCGCGAGCATCGTCAAGACGCCGTTCGTGCGTCATGGCAAGGCGTTGATTTCAGTCTAGCTTGAGAGGGATTTACATTGAGCAGCAACATACCCAGTGATTTGCGATACACCAAGAGCCATGAGTGGGTGCGCGCGGCGCACGGCGAGGCGCCCGACGGGACCGTCGAGATCGGCATCACCGAACACGCGCAGAGTGCGCTCGGCGACCTGGTGTTCGTCGAAGTTCCGGAAGTGGGCCGCGCCGTCAAGGCCGGTGAGGCGAGCGCGGTCGTCGAATCCGTCAAGGCGGCTTCCGACGTCTACAGTCCGGTGAGCGGGAAGGTCATCGCCAGCAACGCCCAGCTTGCGACCCAGCCCGAGCTGCTCAATCAGGACCCCTATGGGGCCGGGTGGATGTTCCGCGTGCAGACGAATGCCCCGATCGACCCCGCCGCGCTGATGAGCGCCGCGGACTACGCGAATTACCTCGCCGAAGAAGCCAAGTAGGAGGCGCTTGCATGGCATTCATTCCCCACACCCCCGACGA
>WNFQ01000580.1_pt1 | contig 48336 bp, 56 predicted proteins | sample 5400171 | NCBI WGS metagenome assembly WNFQ01 (sample SAMN13153356, study PRJNA577476) | soil metagenome | isolation source: 20 cm soil under Madrone tree | place: USA:California | collected 2016-06-14
GTTTTCCTTAAGACAAGCGTACGCTGCGGCTTGCCGATCTTCTTGAAAGTTAACCACCAACTGGAGAGCCGGATGCAGGAGATCTGCCAGTCCGGTTCGGAGGGAGGGGCAAAGCTCACCTTTGTCCCTACCCCTATCTGAGCCTGGGGTTTTAACCCCAGGAACAGCGCGCGAAAAGCCCCACTGAGCAAGATGTTGAACGAATTACTGCTAACCATATCGGTGCGACAGAGCCCAGTTAACAAGCATCAACCAATCCACTTTTATCTAGTGTAAAAAACTCCTATGCTCCCAAGGTCGTTCTCTCAACCGGAGAGACCTCCGGAAAAGCCGTCGCATCGGCTTTTGTCGAGATAATGAATCTTCTGATAAAAATATTAACCAAGCTCGGTCTTCTCAAGACGGATCTAGTGGTACCAAGACGGCGTATCAGTTAGAACTACCTCGCACGGGATTCACTATCGGGCAAAGCAGCCGCTGGAAGCCAAACATGCGAGCAAGGGTGAAAAAACTAAATGGCTGATTCGAGATCCACAGCGCGCCCGGCCTGCGCCCCAACATTTTAGTGTGCGTGCCGGTTAGCGGTTCACACTGACGGCATGTTTTACCTTCATGGGGCTGCCTACCAATGCATAACAACGCTTCAGATAAATGGTGAACGCGAAAATACGAATCCTGATTGCCGACGATCATCCAGTTGTCCGGGAAGGCCTGCTCGAGATTTTAAACCGGGAAGACGATATGAGTGTGATCGGCGAAGCTACTAATGGGGAGGAGGCTTGTCTGCTATATGATAAACTTTCTCCGGACATCGTGCTTCTGGACCTTCGGATGCCGAAGAAAGATGGACTGCAAGTCCTCATTGAATTAATGTCACGGAGAGTTTGTAAGGCGCGAATTATTGTAATGTCAGCTTACGGTACCGAACAGGATATTTGTCACGCATTCCGTGCTCATGCCAAAGCTTTCCTAGGTAAAGACGCACTTCCTCAACAGATTCGGGAAGCGATACGTAAAGTTGCTAAAGGAGAGAGCTTCATTTCGCCGGAGATCGGTTTCAAACTTGCCGAGTCGATATCCCGTCCTGAACTATCGCAGCGGGAAACGCAGGTTCTACAGTATTTGGCCCGGGGCAAAAGTAACAAAGAGATAGGACGAACCCTCTTCATTAGTGAAGGCACCGTGAAGCATCACGTTAAGTCCATCCTCCGTAAACTACCTGCAGTCGGGCGGGCGGAAGCTGCGGCAATCGCTGCTAGACGGGGGCTTATACTCTTTAGTTAGAAGCCGGTGTCACTTTTTACGAGCTCGTAGTTTACGAACTCTTGAAGGCCGACGGCATACCAGTTGTCGTCGTATTGTGCCTCGTTGAGTCGCCCGCAGTCGTGTGCGAGTCTGCAACTTGCGCGCAACTAACACTTGTTGTTACCGACTACAACTGTTGCCCGATCCCTGGCTTAGCGTTCTTCGGTTGACGCCGTCCGATGACTCGGACGTATCTGCTCAGTCAATTCATCTCTCGTTAGGATAGTAAAGAATATCCCTCTTCAGCGATGGCAGAGGACGTCGCGATAGTCGATTCTGAGCGAGAGAGATTTTTCTGTTCCCACTATGGAAGCGCTGGCAGTTCAAACCAAATCTTCGCCCCAAGTAGTCACGTCGGGTACCTCGAGAATCGGAGTCAGAAACATGAACCCGCGTGATATCGTCCTCGGAGCGATCCGCAAAAACCTGCCTCAGCCGGCTGTGCCGCTTCCTGAGGTCCAAAGCTTTGCACACCCGGTCACTCCGACAAGGAGAGCATTTCAAACCGGGGGCTAGGAAGAGCCGAGGCGGTGTCCATCGGATAGGCTGGCCCGTAATGGAACACGATTCTCAGCCCGAAGCTTACTGTGTCCACGTCTGGATTCGGGGAATCCACCCGATGCTCTGGCGGCGCTTTCTCGTACGATCCGACAGCACCCTGGCCGATCTTCACGTCCTCTTGCAGATCGGCTTCGACTGGACGGATTTCCATCTCCATCGCTTTCGCATTCGCAAAAAGGACTACGCTGTGCCACGCCCTGGCGGGCTCGGCTGCCACGATGCACGGCAAATCAAGCTGGCGGACCTGCACTTTCGCATCAATGAACGCTTCTTGTATGAGTACGATTTCGGCGACCTATGGCAACACCAGGTGCGAATCGAGAAACGGTTGGAAATAGAGGCCAGCCGGTCCTATCCGGTGTGCGTGGGAGGTCAATGGGCCGGGCCACCGGAGGATTGCGGGGGACCGCAAGCGTTTCTGGAGCGGCGCGCGGCTGCGCCGTGGCGAGTCAGAGAGCTGCTTGATGACTTATTAGAAGACATCAAAGCCGGGGACGCTGAAGCTCTCGATTACCGCATCGAGGAGCTGCAGCCTTGGCAAGAGTGGCTCATGCTGCATCGCTTTGACCGCCGGAGAGTCAATCGTCGGCTTCGGCAATATGCGGAAGGCGAGCCGGAGTGGATGAGTTCGGAAGGAGGCCGGCAGTGATGAAACTGAAGCTACAACTCATCATTGAGTCCGACTCCGGCGAAACGGAAGTGGTGCAGGAATTGGCCGAGCTAGAACGTCACTCTCTGCGGCCAGAGAATCTTGGGCTAACGTTGTCGGAAGCTAAGGAGCTACTTCAGGAGGTTCAAAGAGCGATGGTCACGCACCAAACCACAGGGTATGTAACTCAACAGATTCCCTGCCCGAAATGTGGAAAGATCCAATCCCGCAAAGGGAAGCATCAGATCGTGTTGCGGACGCTCTTCGGCAAGTTGCGACTTGATAGTCCTCGCCTCTACAATTGCGGATGTTGCAGCAAGGAGGAGTACCGCAGCTTCAGTCCGCTTGCAGAGTTACTGACGGAGCGAACGGCGCCCGAGTTGGCTTACCTGGAAAACAAGTTTGCAGCCATGATCTCTTATGGCTTGACCGCGGAGCTACTGGCTGAAGTGCTGCCGACTGGAGGGGACATCAACGTAGCTGGCGTCTACCGAAATCTGCAAGGGGTAGCCGACCGGATGGAGGCGGAACTGGGAGAAGAAAAGTGGCACTTCATCGATGGGTGTCAGCGAGAGTGGGATATGCTGCCTCCGCCGAGACCACCGTTAATCGTAGGATTAGATGGTGGCTTTATCCACTCCAAGGACCAGAAGTCCCGTGGCGAGGGCTGGTTCGAAGTCATCGCGGGCAAGAGCATGCCAGAGGAAGGCGCTGCGAAATGCTTTGCTTACGTGCAGAGCTAGTTCGAACTGATGAAATCACAAGGACTCCAGGCGAATCAGCAAGTGATCTTCCTGTCCGACGGCGCGGACGACGTGCGGGAGTTGCCGTTGTATCTGAGCCCGGAGTCAGAGCATTGGCTCGATTGGTTTCACGTCGCGATGCGGCTCAGGGTAATGGGGCAAATGGCCAAAGGGTTGGTGAACGAGCAGAACATGACATCAGCGCAGGAGTCACTTACAGAGGCGGGTGAAGAATTGGACACGGTCGACATTGGTAAACAACTCGAGCGCGTGAAATGGTTTCTCTGGCACGGCAATGTGGTACGGGCGCTAGATACGATGGAAGATATTGAAGACCAACGGGATCTCCTACCCCAGGACGGCGAGAGCCGAAAGAAGCTCTTGAAAGCCGTGCGAGAATTTCGCGGCTATATCGAAGCGAACCAAAACTTCATCCCAAATTATGGGGATCGTTACCGGCACGGAGAGAAGATCTCAACGGCCTTCGCGGAGTCCGCGGTGAATCAAGTGGTGAGCAAGCGCATGGTGAAGAAGCAGCAAATGCGATGGACTGAGTCCGGCGCGCAAATTGAGAAGAAGGCCGCGTAGCCCCCGGTTTGAAATGCTCTCCTTTATGATGTTGGTGACCAGCGGAGCCTGGACACCAACGTTGCTGCAAAGAGCAGGAATCAACGGCGCGCAATCGTCAGTCGCCATCGCGCTGTTCGCCTTCGGCAGCGTGGTCGGAACGCCGCTCGCCGGGTTTCTCGTGAGTCGCTTCGCTGCTCGACGCGTTCTGCCAATCGCTCTGGTTGCCAGCGCGGTGACGCTGGCCGCGGTGGGCCACGCTAGTCAATCCATAACACTTGTCATCGCGTGCCTGGGACTCGCCGGCTTTTTTCTTGGTGTCTCGAGCTCCGGCCTAATCGCGCTGGCGCCCTTGCTGTACTCTACGGCCATTCGCTCCAGCGGCGTTGGTTGGGCGATGGGCCTCGGCCGACTGGGCTCTTTTGTTGGACCGCTCGCCATCGGCCTGCTCGTCAACCGGGGCTGGCAGGTCGGTGACAGCTTTGCCGCAATCGGGACGCCGGCGCTGTGCGCTGCCTTGTTCACGAGCCTGATCGGCATCAACCGGCAGGAAAGAGCTTTCCGCATTCCATCAGAAAAGAATTATCAACAACAACCGAGAAATACATTATGACGACCGCCTTGGAGCCAACGGACAAAGACTTCGAACAGATGATGCAGATGCTGACCGGCTGCTGGGTGACGCAGATAGCCGGTGCTTTGGCTAGCTACTCGATAGCAGATCATTTGGCCAACGGGCCGGCGACTGCTGAACAGATCGCCACGATTGATCCAAGAGCACTCCGATCCGCTCGCAAATGGCAGTTATTGAGGCGGTGGCGGCGTGACAGAAACGTGTGGGACCGTCGGGATGTGATCGCCCGAATTATTGTCTAGATTGCGGCACCGAGCTTCCGCAGATCGAATATGCCTTAATGAGTCGAAAAGAGAGTACTTCCGTAGCCGCCCCAGCGCACCGGACACAGCTCTAGAAGAAGTGTCGGATCGGAGGATCGGAAAGCGACGCAAAGCAGGCATTCAGATCCGGTGCTCAACTTGCTTTTCAACGACCTCCAAACAAGCCCCGGGTTATTTTCCGCGGGCACGTTGCATTGATCGCCGCAATTAGAGATTCCTTACGGCGAAACAAAAATCATGTGGGTAGGCACAAGTGCGGTGGAATATTCTCCGCGCTAACTCACTCGATTTGAAGATGCAATCTCCCAAAATCATAAGCCCGACGCCCGCTGCCACCGCCACTGTCGATCCGGAGCGTTGGGTTGAGGAGCATGGTGATTACCTTTACCGGTATGCTCTCCTTCGCGTGCGGCGACCCGAGATCGCGGAAGATATGGTTCAGGAAACGTTCTTTGCCGCGGTCAGAACCTCCGGTTCCTTTCGAGGCAAATCATCCGGACGAACCTGGCTTTGTAGTATCCTAAAGAACAAGATCTGTGATCACTTTCGAAAGCTCGGCCGGGAGACCTCTTTTACCGATCTGGAGTTCCTCGATGATGAACTATCTCACAAGTTTGTCCCACAAGGCTTTTGGAATCACGAACATGGTCCGTTCGAATGGAAGCCCGAGGCTGAGGTCGTAATGCATCGGGCGGAGTTCTGGGAAACGTTCAGAAACTGTCTATCAAAACTTCCCGAGCGAGTAGCAGCCGTGTTCATGCTCCGAGAAATGGAAGAAATGGAAACCGAGCAGATCTGCCGAGACTTGAATATTTCGCCAAACAATCTTTGGGTTATGTTACACCGAGCACGGATGGCTTTACGCGAGTGTCTCGAAATGAACTGGTTTAAAGATCCTCAACAGGAGAGTGGATGAGCGGGGAGTATAATCCGTCTCCGGAAGGTAACCCGTCGTTGCTGGCGCGGCGGAATCGGTTCCAGACCGCACTGGTGAAGTTTATTGGCAGGCACACTCCGAAGTGTCGTGAAGTCGTGCGCATCTTGTCACAGTCTATGGATTCCAAGCTGTCGCTCACCATGCGAATCAAGCTGCGCTTACATTATCTGATTTGTGCATGGTGCCAGCGATACGAAAAGCAGTTACACGAGTTGCGCAAGTTCGCCTCATCGGTTCCGGATCATGTCGACGACTTTTCTGCGGACACTCTTTCACCCGCAGCGAAGGAAAGGCTGAAGGAGGCGCTTCGCGAGGAACGTCGTGAGTGACAGGGTAGACGGCCAGCTACTAAAATCGCCGACCTAATTCGGTCTCGTGAACTGTCAATTCATCGTCCACTTCGAACGGCTCTAAAGTCGCACACGTCCCAGCGGGGCGCTCGAACCCGCTATTTTCCAATATCTCTTAAGTTTTTGGAGCTACCTGCGACTAATGAAGTGGGGTATTTCCCACACTACTTAACGAGATGGCGACCTCTCCACAACGCTACCTGATCGAAAACATCGTCGGCTTCATCGTAAGCATAACTCCACCTTGTCATCACATCACACTTTTGTTGTCTCAATCGATGGATCGACAGCTCCCGGTGCGCACACGTTTGGCGATAAGACTGCGTTTTGAAATATGGAATTGGTGCAAGCGGTACGGTCAGCAAATCGCGGTCATACGCAAGGCTAGTCGTTCGGTCCCAGAGCGCGCCGAGCAGCTTGATCACAAACCCTACTTCCAGCGCGAGGTCGACTAAGCCTCTCTCGCATTCCGCGTTTTCGAGTAAACACAATGCAACGGCGGCTAGTTCCTTCCGAACAAATTGGCCTTGATTGGACAGGACGGAACAAGCGACCGGAGAATATTTTCTTTCAGTCCTTCTGGCGGGCAGATTGATGCTAACTTCTCAGTAAGGATTTCGTCAAGTTCCCGCTGGTGTACCAGCCAATCGCTGAGCTCGGGATCCCTCGCAGCGAGTTCCAATGCTTTGCGCTTTGGCGAGTTCGTGCCCTCTGCATTAGAAACTCGGAACGCGCTCAGACATTCTTTGGCTTGTTCTCTGTTCATCTTGAGTCTCCGGGCTACCCGATTTCGGAAGCGGAATGATCTTGTCAGAGATGCTCTCTAAAGTTGTTGCCAGTACCCGTCTCAATTGTTCCTTTCCCCGGGAAAGCCGCGACATTACCGTCCCGATGGGAACTCCCAAAGTCTCCGAAATCTCCTTATAAGAGAGGTCGGCCAAGTAAAATAATTCCACCGCGGATCGATAACGTTCCTCGATCTTCGCGAGTGCGGCCAAGGCGGTTCTTCCGTCAATAGCGCGCAGTGCGTCCGACTTAATTGCACGAATTTCGTGCTTTTCCGGCTGAAACTCTACTTCCGGATGGGCTGTGTGAATTCGAATCTTTCGGAGAAATTCCCGGCGGAGCGTGGTAAAGAGCCAGGCTTTTATCCTTTCGGGCTCTCGGATCTGTTTCTCGTGTTTCGCCAGGATAAGGAACGTTTCCTGCGTAAGGTCAGCGGCCTCACTCTCATTTTTTGCCAAGGCCAAACCAAACCGGTAAAGACTGGCATAATATTTCGAAACGATCGCCTGCAGGTCTATCTTCTTACCCACTATGAATGAATTGCGATTGGTTTAGTATTTCAGCTCAGTTTTTTGCACGGTCACCCTTAATTGGTCGGGGCAAATGGCATTTCCTTACAGAAGCGACGTGCTGCTGCGAAAAACCGTCCTGGAGAGTTCGAATCCACAAGAACTCCCCGGAAAAGTCTACAAATCCTTACACGATCGAGAATCGTCAGAGACAATGAGAAATTGTAAGGTATCCATCCGATGTTTTGAGAGAATCCAAGGGGCTTTCGGAAGCCGTAGTAATTTTAGCAAATAAATCGTTCGTCAAAGCCACCACGCGATAAACCCGGAGAAGTTGATGCCGAGAATTCTGGCGACGACCGATCGAGGCAAGCTGATCGAGTGCCTTGAGCTGGAAAGGCTTCAAGGCCTCACTGCGAACGCTCGCGACGATATTGTATGCCATCACCTTACCTTCGGTGAGGCGCGTTGCGCCGTGGGCGGGTAATAATCCGCCCTGTTGGTCGGAATCACGGCGCAGTCGCCAAGCGCCCATACGTCCAAAAAGCTTCGACCGTCAGCGCGCGAGAGAAAGATAAACTCCGATCTCCGACAAGCTGAGCCTCTTTTTCTGCAAAAGATGCGTAAGGAAAAGGGCAATATCCCCGACCAACTTCATAATCAGGAATAAAAAACAACGAATAATGCTCCATCTGTAAGCAATATGGATACAAACAAAGTCACGACTAGTACACGTACAGTAAAGGACTTAGCAAAGAATCTTTCAAGAGATTACCCACGCAGCCCGCGCGAGACTCTGGGGGGTTATGTTATCGCTGCCCGGACCCTGGACAAATGTCGCGCAACACTCGCCGGAACCCCCGGTGAATACCACTTCGACTGTCCGCTCGATAACTTCTTTTTCGCTTTTGCGCAAATCTCTGCTGACGACTTCAAGAGTTTTGTCGCTACCGGTGTTTCCGACGAAGAGGTCGCTAAATGGATTGAGCGAAAGGCCAAGCCGAGGCCGCGAATCGAGGTCATCAAATGGAACAATGAATGGCGCTATAAACGGCTCCTAGAGATGCCGGATGCGATCCAGGAATTCATGGAAGGTTATATTCCGGAGTTTGTGCCCGCGCCTATCAGGCATCACATCGATTACTTCTTCGATATTTATGACGCCGAGGAGAAGCGGATTAAAGCCTAGCGTTAGATTGTGCCTCAAAATGACTCCCGACGCTTTAAATTTACCACCGGCACGACGCTGTTGGTCGACGGAGGATGGACCGCCCCTTAATCGGGTGATCGCCAATCGCGAAAAGAATCGTCCGTGTCCACACATTTGACTACTCATTGAGTTGGACGCAAAAATGCGGCAGCTTCAATCAATTCGCGGCGAGCTGCGTACTTTGTTGTCGCGTCGCATGGTAGCCCGCAGCGATGAGGTATGCCCTTTACTTTCGGCCGGGACAAAGAAGCGCAGTAGGCCTGGCCGATTTTCTTTGGCCAAACTTTCAAGCCGGGAATTAGCGAACAAAGAGACTCAGTGCGAGCTCGAGCTCGCACTGAGTCGAAGGGGGCCGTTATACTGTCTGCCTAAGCTTAGCTGGACAGGGATCTGTCCGTCATTTTCTAACCCGAATTTGATGCTTCTTCGCTTGTCTGAGAATTCGGAGAAAGCCGCAACACAACTGACTCAAATTGACAGAAAGTCTTCGGCAACTCGCAAATAAAATCGGGGATTTAGGGCCCACGGAGACACATCTGTTCAGAGTTGCTCATTATGCAAGAAAGAAAAGGTTTGGGCGTTTATAATGTGGTGATCATCGGGGCCGGCACCGCAGGTCTGGTAGTCGCCGCGGGAACCGCTGGGCTCGGCGGACGTGTCGCTCTAGTCGAGCGAAATAAGATGGGAGGCGATTGTCTCAACTACGGCTGCGTGCCGAGCAAAGCGCTCATTGCCTCGGCGCGTGCAATCAATAGTATCCGACACGCTTCCAAATGGGGTTTAGATGAGGACGAACCGCGATTCGAGTTCGAAACCGTTTTCGAGTCGATGAGATCGCAGAGGGCTAAGATTGCGCCGAACGACTCAATCGAGCGATTTGAGTCGCTTGGAGTAGATGTTTTCCTGGGCGAGGCACGCTTCGTCTCGCCGCACGAGATCGCCGTTGGGGACCAGACCTTGCGAGCGAAAAACTTCGTGATCGCGGCTGGCACGCGTGCGCGTATTCCGCCAATCGAAGGGATACTCGACGTACCATTTTTCACCAACGAAACGATTTTTGATGAACTGCACAAAAAACCAGAAAGTATGATTGTTCTTGGGGGCGGGCCAATTGGCTGCGAACTCGGCCAAGCAATGGGTCGCCTAGCCGTCAATACCACGATAGTCCAAGTGCACGGCCAGATATTGCCGAAAGAAGACCCGGAAGTCGGCGATTGGATGGCAACGCTGCTCGCGGCCGAGGGCGTCCGCGTGCTTTGCTCATCGCGAGCGGTTCGTGTATCTATGCGCGACGGTAAAGTGCAGCTCGATCTGGTTCACCACCCGCGCGGCGAACACGAAACGATGCAAATTGTCGCTGATACCTTGCTGGTGTCAGCCGGCCGCGTGCCGAACGTCGAGAAACTGAAGCTCGACGCAGCGGGCGTGAAGTTTAACCCTCGAGGTATTGAGGTAAACGCCTACTTGCAAACCGCTCAGCCACACATTTACGCGGCCGGCGATATCGCTGGTCCCTATCAATTCACGCACACCGCTGATGCGCAGGCAAGGGTGGTGGTCAGAAACATCCTCATGCCGTTTCAAATGTTACGACAGAAGATGGATTACTCGGTCGTACCGTGGTGCACATACACCGACCCCGAGATCGCACATGTCGGACTGAATGAGACTGAAACAAAGCAACAAGACATATCTTATGACCTGATCAGCGTGCGAATTGATGAACTCGATCGCGCGGTCGTCGAAAGGGAAGAACTCGGATTTGTCAAAGTGCTAACGGCTAAAGGTACAGATAGAATTCTCGGTGTGACGATGGTGGCGGCAAATGCTGGAGACCTACTGCACGAGTTTGTGCTAGCAATGAAATATCGCATCGGCCTCAGCCAGCTTGCTGCGACAATTCACGCGTATCCCACCTTTGCTGAGTTGGGACGAAAGGTTGGCGATCGTTACAGCAAGAAGCGCTTGACTCCGTTCTTGAAAAACGCTTTTACTTGGCTCTACCGGCGTTCAAGAGGGATCACTTTTCCGCGTGTCGAACCCGCACCCGATGCCTTCTCCGGGAAAGGCGATTGAGCATAGGAGGTCGTGTTTCGGTGTTGCCTAGCCAATATGATTTCCGTGATCATACCAACTCACAACGAGGCGACTTATCTCCCTGCGACTCTCGATGCGGTCGCAAATAGTAACACGAATAAGGAGGTGATCGTAGTCGATGCGGGGAGCGCCGACGGCACCGGTGACCTGGCGCGGGCGAGAGCCGCACGTGTTCTGCTGAGCCAACGGCAACAGCGCGCATACCAGATGAACCTTGGCGCCAGCCATGCATACGGCGCCGTATTGCTGTTTTTACACGCAGACACCGTTCTGCCGACCGCAGCGCTCGACCATATATCATCGTCTCTATCGGAGAACGGAATTGTCGGCGGGGGGTTCGCCAGAAGGTACGATTCAGATTCGTGGTTCTTGCGAACGACGTGTCTATTTGCCGATTTGCGTACGCGTTGGGCAGGGTGGTTTTTAGGCGATCAGGCCATCTTTGTCCGCACCGAGACTTTTAAGAAATTGGCAGGTTTTCGCAATCTCGAGCTTTTTGAAGACTTGGATTTCTCGATGCGAATGACGAAAACGGGTAAGGTGACCACACTCTATCCACCGGTCATTACCTCTGCGCGGCGCTTTCAGCGGGATGGAGCGGTGACGACGACGTTCTCGGATCTCTGGTTAACCTGCCGTTACCTGGCCGGAGCCGATCCGAACACTCTGGCAAGCATTCGGCGAAGCGCCTTCTTTGCCGAAAGCCCAAGTGTCAGCGACTCAGGAGTGAAACAACCGGCCCGAAAATCATGAATGATCGGAATGCCAACGGTGAACATGCTGCCCGGACAAAAGCGATTCCGTGGAAGTGGATCGGCATCGGAGTTCTGATAATCGGACTGCTTATTTCGGTCCGCGCCCTGCCGATCACGCAGTGGCTGACCGAATTCAATCATTGGATCGCCCAGCTAGGCATTTTAGGCGTTGTTCTCTTCATTGTTGTGTACATCGTAGCAACCGTGTTGTTTTTTCCTGCTTCCGTCTTAACCATTGGGGCCGGGTTCGTGTTTGATGTGTTCGCGGGGACGGCTATCGTATCGGTCTCCGCTACAATTGGAGCGGCTCTGGCATTTCTCATCGCGCGTTACTTGGCGCGTGGCAGGATTGAACAAAAGGTGAGCAGCAACCAAAAGTTCAAGCAGATCGATCGGGCGATCGGCGAGGAGGGCGCCAAACTTGTGTTTCTCCTGCGTTTAAGCCCATTGATTCCGTTTAACGTGAGCAACTATTTTTACGGACTCACTGCAGTCAGGTTCTGGCCCTACGTCCTGGCTAGTTGGATCGGCACACTTCCTGGAACGTTACTCTATGTCTATCTGGGAGCCGCTGGTAAGGCAGGCTTGAGCGCCGCCGCTGGGCAATCTTCCGGCCGCTCGGCTTGGGAGTATCTCCTCTTCAGCCTGGGTCTGGTCGCCACTGTAGCTGTGACCGTGTGGGTGACGCGCATTGCCCGGCGAGAACTCAGCAAGAGTGAAGTCGACCAGCACTAGCCTCCGCTCGCGCGCTTATGCCAATGGCTTTCGATAATCCAACCCAGGAGCTCGACCATCTGGATACTCTCTGGTTCCAGATCGCAGGCACTCTTTGTAACCTCCGGTGCAACCATTGCTTCATCTCCTGCTCGCCAGAGAATCACACGCTCGGAATGATGACCTTGGAGCAGTTTCTCCCTCATCTGCAAGACGCCGTTCGGCTTGGTGTCAAGGAATTCTACTTTACCGGAGGCGAACCATTCGCTAATCCGGATCTCCTTAAAATTCTTGAAGCCACACTGCAGGTTGGCCCGGCCACGGTCTTGACCAACGCCACGCTTTTCAGCAGGCAAGTTGTAACGCAACTGATCTCGATGCGAGACGCCTCGATCTATTCATTAGAATTGCGCGTCAGCATGGATGGGTTTTCACCGGAAACAAACGATCCCCTCCGTGGACCCGGCACGTTTAAACGTATTATGCGGGGGATTAAGCTCCTGCTCGACGGAGGGTTCTTGCCCATCATCACGGCAATGCGTAGTTGGCCAATTGAAAGGGATGAAGTCGAACTTGCCAAATTCAAAGCGTGCTTAACCGAGATCGGATACAGATGTCCTCGGATTAAGCTTCTGCCATCGTTGAAGATTGGTCAGGAAGCGTTGCGCGATCGAGGGTATTCGGAGCATGACTACATCACAAAATCGATGATGGCCGGATATGACAGTAGCCAACTAATTTGCTCCAACAGCCGAGTCGTCAGTACCCGAGGCGTTCACGTTTGCCCGATTCTGGTCGATCAATCCGATTCAATTCTCGGTGCCCAGCTCTCGACTGCAAAAAAGTCGTTTGAACTCAGGCATCATGCTTGTCTGACCTGTTACCGATACGGCGCTCTATGCTCAAATGCCTCGTCCGTTGGAGGGAACTTCGAAACCATGAAATATCTCGTTCTGGACTAAGATGATTGATCGGTACGTATGACACGAGAGAGCCCAAACTTAGAATCCAAGACTCAAAACGCCGCGCCGCGCATCGGCGTGTTTGGCGGTGTCTACAGCAATTATCTGGCTCTAAAAGCTCTGCTGAAGGATTCCAGAGCGCCCGAGATTCAACACCTGTACTGTCTCGGGGATCTCGGCGCATTCGGCCCGTTGCCTGATCGAGTTTGCGAGATTCTGCGCGAAACCGGAATTCCAGTCATTCAAGGAAACTACGATAACTCGGTCGGAAACGGACTTGCAGACTGCCAATGCGGTTACACTGATCCTCGCGATAACTATTTCGCCAGGGTCTCTTACGACTACACTTTTCGGCACACCAATAACGATAACAAGACGTGGCTGCGGAAACTTCAACCGGAAATCCGGATCCGGGTTGGTCCCTATCGTGTTCTGCTTTGTCATGGATCACCGAGGAAAATGAATGAATTTCTCTGGGAGACCACGACGTCAGATGCGTTTCTCGATTGGTTATTCGAGCGATACGACATCGACATTGTCGTAGCAACTCACACCGGCTTGCATTGGCATCGAGAACCGTCACCTGGCAAACATTTCATTAATTGCGGCGCGATCGGACGACCGGCCAACGATGGGCAAACAACCGTGGTGTATACCGTTATCAGCGTCGACAGCGCTGCGCGTCTGAAAGTGGACTTCGTCCGTTTGGCCTACGACCATGAGCGCCTCGCTGCCGAGATGGCGTCCGAAGGGCTGCCGGAGGAGTTTATCGAGACGATCTGGACAGGATGGTGGACCACGTGCAATGAAATTCTCCCGGCCAAGGAGCGTGCCCGCGGCAAGTATTGAGATATCTCAAGGCACGGCATAGGTGCAAGGCTCGAAACGGCTAGCCCGCAAAATCAAGCAAAGCCGAAGCGACGAGCTCATTGTGGGCTAGCGCATTTGCACGAGTTGCTCAAAACTGTTATGCAGTGGTGGTTCCGGAGTTGGCGCCCAGATCTTAATGCCCAGTAAATCGCGGGGATCATGGGTCGAACTCAACGGAGGCGGAGCTGCGGGTTCAGCAGAACGCCCCAGCGTTCATTGTAGGGATGCACGACATGCACAGCATGATCATTCGCGACCAACGGTCGACCTTCGTTCGCCCACTGGAAGATGGAGCCTTGCAGGTTAAAAACATTAGCTCGTCCGGATTGCATCAAGGTCGCGGCGCATTGGAAGAACGCACGCCTACGGAACAGTAGAGTACTACTGCCTGCCCATCCGAAGCTTCGCGCATGGTAGAGGCAATTTGCTGGGGTGTTTCCGCCCAAACGGCTCCCGGCAGGTGACTGACTTCGTACTCTTGGCGCGCACGCACGTCAATGAGGAGTGGGCGAGCCCCATTTTTGGCGGCTATGCGCTCTGCTAGTTCGCCCGTGCTCATCTGGGGCACTTCCGGCTAATCGCGTTGGATCGAGACAATGACGGCGTCCCACGTGACCGCATCCTTGGTACCGGCGATTAGCACTGTCTGATTGATGATCCCGGCTTGTCCGATCAGCAGAACAGCAATTCTCGCCGCCAACTCCAGAGCTCGTCGCGGCCGGACTTGTTGTGCAAGAGGAACACCAGATGCTCTCTTATTCCGAATCGTAGCGATCGAACTAAACATTCCCCGGATACCGGTATTACTGTGACGAAAAGGATCTTCAGGGGTTAGGAACGATTCCGCCACAGTTTTTATAATCAATCTATTTCGAGCCTATTTCAATCAACCTGGGCTTTATCCCTCCCGGCGCGGAATCTGGCAGAACCCTTGCGCCGGAACTCCCAGAGCGCTGTTGAACTTACTCGATAGATTTTGGAACGCGATGAGGGCGGTGAGCTCGATGATGGCATCGCCGTCGAAGTGCGTCTTCAGCCGTTCCATTAAATGTTCATCAATCGCGTCAGATCGGAGCGTGACCGCCTCGGCGTACTCGAGTGCGACTCGCTCACGGTCGCTGAACAGAGCGCTCTGTTGCCAAACATCCAGCGCTTCAACCTTGCCCACAGGAACCCCTCGTTTCAGGAGCGTGACTGAGTTTATATCGACGCAGAAGCGACAGCCGTTGAGTTGCGACACGCGCACCGTAACCAGCGACCGCAACCCGGGATTCAACGGAGAATTTTTCCGGTCGATCATGCCATAGAGAAACGCGACTCCGAGAAAGACTTTGGGGGCGCGCGCCCAAAGCAACGCGGACTCGAGTACGGCTCCATATTTGCGTCGTTGATTCCAAAAGAAAGGCCAGAGATACCACGGACAGGTATCTGCCGGTTTGGGAGAAATTCTCATGATCGAAGGGTGGGTTGGAAAATCGCTGCGATCAATGAAAACGGAAAATCGTCTACCCTTAGCATTGCTTCTCCTGTGTTTAAGCGTGTTTCTGCACGATCAAGAAAAGAGAGCGTCCGAGCGTGTGATGTTTTGCGGGCTAGTCCATCATCGCCTCAAGTGGCATACCCATCCCCTCCACGCCGCGAAAATACCATGGTATCATTGCGATAACGCCGATCAGCCAGAAAACCGCGAGTAGCGCTAGTGCTGCTAACATTCCCGCCGCATTGGCTACGATAGTCAATGCCAGTGGAGCAATGAAAGCACCAATGCGTCCTACGGCGACCGACAAACCGATGCCCGTGGAACGCAAATGAGTGGGGAATATCTCCGAAAACGTAGGATACGCCGAAACCCAACTCCCAGTTGCAAAAAGATTGGCTAACGTAAAAGCCGCCAGTACCCAACGCCAGTCACCGGTGCCCGTAGCGGCTGCTAGCAGCAGGACCCCCAACGCAGCCAAGGTATAAAACGCAGGTACGGTGATCTTGCGACCGATCCTATCGAGCATTGCCGCGGCCGCAATTCCGCCGACCAGCGCGCCGAGATTACCGATTAGATAAAACCAGGGAACGAAGCTCGGCGCCACCGCGACGGCTGGTAGAATAAAAAGAGCCAAAAACGCAAACAAGCCGTAATAGCCGGCCGCCTCGGAGAAATCCAGAAAACTGCCCAGCGCTACGCGGCCGGGATAACACATGACCAATTCGCGGCTCTGTTGCCAGAAACTGCTGTGCTTGCTGGACTTTGCGTTGCCTTTGATTAATCCAGTAGCCCCATCAGAATCCTCGAAATGACCCTTCTCCACGTTTTTGACCACGGCTTCGGCTGCCTCCAGATTTCCCCGGGCCAGCAGCCAACGAGGCGATTCCGGGATGTAACGGCGAAGCAATCCGGTACAGAGTGCGATCACCGCCCCGAAGCCGAAGGCCGCTCTCCAGCCGACGTCGGACGGCAGCTCGTTAAGGACGTAGAGAGTCACCAGTGCTGCCAAAATTGCGCCTAGCGACCAGAAATTCATGACGGTAGCATTGGCCTTGCCGCGATGACGGGCAGGAATGAACTCGCTGATCGCCGCATTTATGGCGGCGTACTCGGCTCCGACGCCAACTGCCGTAAGCAAACGCAACACCATCAGTGAGACATAGTCCCAGGCAAACGCGGTCAACAGCGTAAAGACACCGTACAGCAGCAATGTGAGCAGGAACAAGCGCCTACGTCCGAAACGGTCAGCGAGATAACCAAACCCATAGGCACCGGCCATAATTCCCACGAACCAGATACTCAGAATCCACGAGGCCTGCAGGTTGGTGAGATGCCACAGGTTACGAAATGTACCGATCACATTATTGACGATCGTGACCTCAAACGCATCCAACAACCAGCCAACGCCGAGAGCGGCGGTAATTGCAATGTGAACGCGATTCCACTCCGCAATATCGAGCCTGCGCAATAGTGTTGTCACTTTAGTATGTTTTAACGGGAGAGGCATCGACGATCGGTTTTCTTCCTTTTTTGCGCCAACAATACTGACTGGATTTCTTCTCGGTATTTCTTCGCCTGTTCGAGTTGCGGCCAATGGCCCGAATTTTCAAACCAAACGAGACGCTTCCCAGAAGGCGCTTCCAAGTTCTGGAAGTATCGCTCAGCCACAGAGGCCGACAGAAGATGATCATAACGACCCTGAAAAAAGTAGACTGGAATGAGAAGTTTTGGGACTCGTACGAAGAGGTCAATTTCATAGAAGCGATGCTGAAAAAATTGCAGAACCCAGTACAAAAATCCGAGTGGGAGATTGACCATGTCGATCCAGGAGTAAACTGGCGAACTAAACGCCAGTCGCAGAAATTTTATCGGCGAAACCGGGTGAAACTCTTTGGCGGAGAATCTTCGCACCCATCGATCCAGGATCACGAACTGGCGATAGGTTGTGTAGGACGAGGGCCTCTGATCGGAGAGGGGGGCAACTCCGGCTTGCGCAGTTAATGGCGAAATGAATGCGCGGCTCCTGAAACCTCGGAATGAGCAGCTTCCTCTCCAGCGCATAGAGGCTCGTCCTGTTTCCGGCAACGGTGATGTTGTTCTGAGTAAAAAAGCCGTAGAAAGGCGCAACATCACGCACGCTTCTGAGGGGATAGCGATCCAAAACGCCCGCGAGCACTAAAGCGTTATAAGCGTTGATATAATAGGCCAACTGAGCCTCGCGCTCTTGCGACGACGGACCGCTGGCACCGATCTGATTTATGATTTCCTTTAAGGCTTGAACATCAGCGCTGTTCTCTTTCCAAACTGAGTACGAGACTCCTGAGGTTTTCACGTACTTCTGCAGCAGTCGCGTGTAGTTCGATTCCCACGCTTCCATGCCAAACGTCGAGGAGTAGAGCAAAAGCCAGACAATCACTGCGAATAAACGTTTCATTCCTTCAGAATTCAGATGTCGAGTCGCAGAACATATTCCCTGTGTTCGTTGCATCTGTCAGGATTAGGAAACGACTTTCACTTTGCTTCCGTATCTGTCATGGCTTCGCGGAATTTGGTGGCTCCGTTTCAGGGGATTCAGTCCCTCCATAGGCGTCCCTAATTGGGTACCTGCTCACAACCGAGGGCTTGCTTCAGCAAGCGCTCGACATCGCCGTCACTGAACCCACTGAATTTTCTCCGAAACTCTTCGAGGATTTTCGACCGGCGATTCACGAGTAAAAGCGGCTTTTGTCGATCGATTGCAGGACCGATTTCGTAGGTCAACAAACGATCGGACCAACTTCTTTGTAAGGTTTTGACCCCTGGGCCGACGAAAGTTTCTGAAGGTTGAGTCGCGTCGGTTGAATAGCTCGAGAAAATCCCAGATCGCCACTCTCGGAATCTATGGAAAAACAAATATCCCCTCCAGCGAATATGAATCAAGATAGACCGTTTCGAGTTTTGCTCGTCACCATGATGTTGGTAACATCGTTGTTGACCGTTGGCCACACGCAGGAAAAGAAACTGCGAATCGTCTATAGTAGCCCAAGCCTTGAGTTCTCCTGGCTCGCAGTAGCGGCAAAAACAGCCAAAGAGGAAGCCCAAAAGCTGAATGTCGAACTTATTGTCCAGGACGGGCAAGGAAGCTCGCCAAAACAATCGAGCGATCTGCGAAACGCAGTGAGCCAGGGTGTGGACGGCATCGTTCTGGATCCCAATGATGTAAGGGCTCTGACGGCGGCGGTTAATGATGTGCTCGAGTCTGGAATCCCGGTCGTTAGTTTCGATCGATACGTCGAGGGCGCCAGTAAACCGGTTCCATTCTTTTGTTTGGATAACGTTGCGGGAGCGGCTGCCCTCGCCCAATACGTGATCGGCAAATTTCCGAATGGAGCCAATATCGTTTTTATTACAGGCAAGCCGGGTGGCAGTGCGGCTATTGATCGGGCGAAAGGCGTCCATGACACCATAAAGGCGGCCGGAGAAAAGTATAAAATCGTGGCGGAACAGACCGCCAATTGGGCACGTTCGGAAAGCCTCACTGTGACACAGAATGTATTGACTTCTCTCGGCTATACGCCAGACGCAATTATTGCCGCCAACGATGACATGGCGTTAGGAGCGCTTGAGGCGCTTCACCAAATGGGCATACCTACGGGTAAGATCTTGGTTTTAGGCATCGACGGGCTACCCGAAGCTCTCGTAAAAATCAAAGACGGCGAAATGGCTGGTTCCGTTCAATTCCCCGTCGCCCAAGTAAGGATGGCTCTCGATTCGTTGGTGTCCTATCTGCGCGAGAACAAACCGATCGAGGGAAAGTTGCTAACTCCCGTGGTGATTGAAAAATCCAATTTACAAGAGGCGGACCGCTATGCGGAGATGAAATAGGTTGATTAAAACGCTTCAAAGCGGTTTCATCCAAACGGGAGCGGTACATACTCTTCTTTCTTTCGTTGCTGGAACGACGTCTCCGGGATTGGGACCCAGTGACTCGTTGAAAGAAGCCGGCCTGCGAAATCGCACGAAAATACTTCTGACGATGCAGTTGGATACGATGACGGCCAGGTTTTTTGCGCTCCAGAGAAAATTATGAAGTACGCTTTCAACACGTGGGCCTACAGCAGCTTTCCCGCGTGGCTGCCTTGCTATCCGCTGGATGAGGCGATTCGGCGGATTGCAGCAATTGGTTACGACGGAGTCGAGATCGGTTGTGCCGCGCCGCACGCGTGGCCAGCATACTTGAACAAGGAAAGAAGAGCCGAGCTGCGAGCTCTGTTGACCGATTGCGGTCTCCAAGCCGTTAGCCTGCTGGCAACTCCCGGAGGAGGACCAGGGTTTAACCCAGCTTCCCCTTTGGCAGAAGAGAGGGAGGCCACCGTCCGATATTATAACGAGGTGATTGATCTCGCGTTCGATCTCGGTGCGGAAAAGGTTCTGTACATCGCAGGTTGGCAAATTTTTGGCACGAGTCGCCAACAAGCTTGGGATCGGAGCAGAGACTGCTTGGATCGGATAGCCTCACACGCAAACAACAAAGGGATCACGATTGTGGTGGAACCGACCGCAGCCGCCACCAACCTCATTGAGACTGCAGACGATGCATTGGAATTGATGCGGAGCGTTGCGCGAGACAACGTCAAAGTGATGTTCGATACTCTTCACGCACTTTATCGCAACGAGATACCAGCGGACTACGTTCGAGTGATGCGAGGAGATCTAGTGCACGTCCACGTATCAGACAGCAATCGAGTAATTCCCGGCGAAGGTCGAGTGGACTGGATCGGACTTATGCAAGCGTTAAACGAGTGCGGGTATGGCGGATACCTGACTATGGAAATTGGCCTGGATAGCCGAGCAGCAGACCCGGACCAAATCGCGAGGACCGCTTTAAGATACTTAAAGGGGGTAGAATCACAGCTGAACTGCGACCGTGGCAGATGAGCTGTATGTGCGTGGCTTTCGCACTGCGAACCTCAACGTACAATGTGGGAAGGCTGGAGCGTTGCGCCTCCGCTTTCGGCGCGAGCTGCTTATTGAGCTTCCACATCACGAGTAGGGAACCGGATCATCCTACCGATTATGCGCTACAAATTGTTAGGAAACAGTGGGCTTCGCGTCAGCGAGTTAGCTCTCGGTACAATGACATTCGGTCAAGAAAACGAGGACGGCGTGGCGGACAAGTCAACAAGCCGGAAACTGTTCCACGCGTTTATAGAAGCCGGGGGGAATTTTATTGATACCGCAAACGACTATACCGGCGGAACAAGCGAAACGCACCTCGGCGAATTCATCGCCTCCACTGGAGAAAGGGACCGTTTCATAGTTGCGACTAAATACACGGCTAACATGCGGTCAGATGACCCCAACGGCGGAGGAAACAGTCGCAAGAGCATGGTCCAATCCGTCGAAGCCAGCCTGAAGAGGTTGCAGACCGATTACATCGATCTGCTCTGGGTTCACATGTGGGATTCGGTAACCCCGATCGAGGAAGTCATGCGGGGACTCGATGCACTGATTCGCTCAGGAAAAGTGTTGTATATCGGCGTGTCCGACCACCCCGCCTGGGTTGTTTCCCAAGCAAACACTCTTGCTGAGCTTAAAAACTGGACACCTTTCATTGCACTACAGATCGAATATAGCCTTATCCAGCGCACTCCGGAGCGTGAACTCCTTCCGATGGCACAGGGATTTGGCTTGACGATCACCCCCTGGTCGGTTCTCGGCGCGGGGCTTCTTACTCGAAAGTTCAACAAGAAAAACTTCGAGCCCCGCGAGCGCGAGGCGGAGTTCGAAAGGCTAGCCGAGCGTCGGAATGAAAAGAAGTACGGCCCGCGAGAACTTGGAATCGCGGACGCGGTTGCAGAGTTGGCGGAGGTGAGTGGAAGAAGTTCAGCACAGGTCGCCCTAAACTGGGTTCGTCAAAAAGGTACCATTCCGATCATCGGTACCAGCAAGATATCACAGATTGAAGATAGCCTTGCAGCACTCGGATGGACTCTCACAGAGAAAGAAATGCAGTTGCTCGACGAGGTGAGTAATATTGAGCTCGGTTTCCCGCACGATTTCTTCCAAAGCCGAAACGTGAAGAAAGCTTTCTGGGGTAGCACCTTCGACCAAGTTGATCGTGTTCGGCCGATTGCTCATGTAGATCCGACACGGATGGCCAGGTAAAAGAATTGGTCCACCCGGATGATCAGGGGCCGAAGCCACTGGGGCGACTCACGCAAGAGGTTTATGCGATGCTACCGCCATCAAGATCGCCGACCTATTGATTGAGGTTGACGAATGAACCAAGTTCATGGGGCACTTTACTCACTTGCGCAACGGAGAGATCGTCTCAGACCGCGCATTGGATCGCTCCTTCCGTCGCCACTCCGACGTTGCGAGGATCGTATCCATCGGTTGTTTTTCCGAAGATGTAACCGCCACCGTTCGCCAACATGCCCCCAGGAATAAAAAGGGACTGCTATAATCCCAAAGAATTGGATTCATGTCCGGGTGTTCGGAATTAAGCTTTTGGTGAAAAGGGATCAGATCGCCGAGTTGAGTAGGAGGTGCGCTGTTCTTCTTTACTTATTTGGCGACCTAACGGGATTCGAATCCGGTTCTATTCCGGAACATAAGGTCCGACGAAACTCACTTTTGCATTCGATTCGCAAGCTCGCCGAAGATTAGGGAATAGAGGCCCTGCTCAGCACCTCACCTAGTATGGAAAGACAAAGAGTTACGTGAAAAACGTTCGAGATATCTTGGTCTCTGCGCCTCCGCGAGGGAATACGACCGACGGGGCAAGATTGAACAAAAAGTGAGCAGCAACATAAAGTTCAAGCAGATCGATCGGGCGATCGGCGAGCAGGGCGCCAAACTTGTATTTCTCCTGCGTTTAAGCCCGCTTATTTCATTTAACGTGAGCAACTATTTTTATGGACTCACTGCGGTCAGATTCTGGCCTTACGTCCTGGCTAGTTGGATCGGCACACTTCCTGGAACGTTGCTCTATGTTTATCTGGGAGCCGCAGGTAAGGCAGGCTTGAGCGCTGCCGCTGGGCAATCTTCCGGCCGTTCGGCTTGGGAGTATCTCCTCTTCAGCCTGGGTCTAGTCGCCACTGTCGTTGTGACCGTGTGGGTGAGGCGCATCGCCCGGCGAGAACTCAGTAAGAGCGAAGTCGAGGTTGACGAGGCAGCGACTGAGACCAGCCTGTGAACAACTTCTCGTTACCCTTCGCCGGCAGGAACTTTGGCGGTGCGCTCCGGCAATGGGCGCAACGGCACGCTGACCTTCTGCATCCTTGGCGTCATGTCACCAAAGCGGCCGGTGATGGCCGTGCCGCCGGCTTCCTGCGCCGGGCTGTCACCCGCAAACTTTATGACCACCTCGCACGCACTTACCCCTTGGCCGAGTGGACGACGATGAACTATGGCTATGCCATGCTCCCGGGCGATACGCCCGGCCTCGCCGTGGACCCGAAGCTGCCCGAGCACCTAGCGCTTCAGCTTTACATGCGCCTGGCCGTCGCTCTCCAGTCGGACGGCTGCCTGAAGCTGAGCGGCTGCGAAGTATTGGAAATTGGCAGTGGACGAGGAGGCGGGGCCGCCCACGTCGCGCGGCATTTCCGCCCCCGGCGCTTCGTTGCGCTTGACGTGTCCGTGGAGGCTACCGCGCTCGCGCGGAGATTGCACGGCGCGGACTCGGGCGTTGAGTTCGTACACGGTGACGCGGAAAACCTGCCTTTTGCGAAAGCGAGCTTCGATGTCGTGATTAATGTGGAAAGCGCGCACTGCTACGGGTCCATCGACCGATTTCTCGCCGAAGTTCATCGCGTGCTCAGGCCGGGCGGGAGGCTCGCGTGCGCCGACTTCGTGTCTAAGCGTCATGGCGCGCGTGCGCGGCTGCTGGCGACGCTCCGGCAGGCGCCGCTGCGGCTGGTGCAGGTGGATGAAATTACGGCCAACGTCGGCGCGGCCCTCGCGCAGGATGAGGCGCGCAAGCGAGCGCTCCTCGACCGCTGGGTGAAAGGCTGGTTTCGCAGTTTCGCCCAAGGGGCTTACGCGATGGAAGGCAGTGCGATGCGGCGCGAACTGGCGGCGGGCAGCACCGTCTACCTGGTCGCAGTATTGGAAAAAGCGCCGGCGGCGGCGGACACGAGGTAAGTGGCGGCCGGACCTGCCGCGGCCTCATTGCAGCCGGATGTGCAGCGAGGAGTAACCCGGGTAGGTTTTGCCGTGATTGTAGCGACGTCGGACAATCTCCAGTCGGCCTTCGAGCGGCAGGAGCGCCCCGAGCACCCGGCGCGCCTCGGCGATGGCCAGCCCCGCCCCTAGACAGGCGTGGGCCCCCGCCCCAAAAATGAGCCGCCGGCAGCGGGGATCGGGTACACGCTCCAGGTCGAAGCGGTGTGGGTCGGGAAAATATTCCTTGCGCCGCATGATGTTGTGAAAGACGACCAGCACTCGCTCCCCTCGGCGGACACGGTGGCCTTCGATCTCACAGTCACGCGTCACCGCGCGCAGCACCACGTTTGATGGAGTCACTAGGCGGAACCCCTCGTCAACTGCCTGCTCGACCAGATCGGACCGCCCCCGCAGCCGGGGCATCAGCCCGCTGTCGAGCAGCAGAGCGAGCACGCGCGGCATCCCATAAGTGATGAGTTCCGTCGCGCCGACCATCACGATTACCACGATTCCCCTAATCTCGTCGAAGGTGAACCCCAGGGAGCGCATCTGACGTGTCAGTGAACCCTCTCTTCCGCCTTCTCGCTCGTAACCGGAGCGGACGTGCGCCGCCAACCGCGCAGCCACCTCGCGGGCGCGTGTCAACTCCCGGCCTACGAGGCGGGTCTTGCCCAGTCCGGCGAACGAAGTGAATGCCGTCGCCAGCGCGAACATCTCCGCGTGAATCTCACGCTTGCGCGCCCGGTCCACCTCCACGCCGATCATCTCACAGGCCATCGCGCTGGCGAAGTCCCGCATGAACGCGACAAAATCCACCGTCCGGCCCCCGCGCAGGTCTTCCTGCAGCTCCGCGACGATCCAGTCCGTGGCTGTGGCGAGCAGCGCATCGACGTACCGCGCGGAAAAAATCCCGGTCAGGCGGCGCTTGAGTTCTCCGTGTGCTGGGCCGTCCATGTTGAGCAGCGCGCAGGGACCGAGGACCTGGGTGACGAGTACCCCCAAGCTGCCAGGTGAGTGCGAATCGAAGCACTCCCGGTCGGTCAACACCCGGCGCGCGATGGTGGCATCGTTGACGATGTGACCAACGCCTGGAAAACGCACGATCGCGCCGAGGTGGCCGGCAAGCCCCAGCACCGCGAACGCCAGCGGCCGGTTGAGCGCATAGACAAGCAGTTCGTGCCATTGTGCTTTGTCCATACCGGGTGTTCAAGGGAGCCGCCGTCGGAACACCAGGACCGCCGCTAACAGCGCGATCACCGCAATCACCGCCACCGGCAGCGTCCGCGCATCAACAAAGGCAGCGTCCTCCCCCCGCAGCATGACCCCGCGCGCCACCTCCGTGTAGTAGGTGAGCGGGAACAACGCCCCAAGACGTTGCGCCCACCACGGCATATTCACGAAGGGAAAGAGAAAACCCGAGAGCAGCATCGAGGGCAGGTAAATCAAGACGGATCCCTGCACGGCCTGAAGCTGACTGCCAGCCGCGGCCGAAATGGTCAGCCCGATCACCAAATGGGCGAAGATGAACACAGCCAGGAAGAGCCCGAATGCCGGCATGTCGCCACGCATTGGCAGACCGAATAGTACCCTGCAGCAGCCGATGACCAGTGCCGCCTGCCCGAGGCCGAGCAACTGGTATGGCAGCGCCTTGCCGACGATAGCCTCCAGGGCGTTGACCGGAGTGGAAAGCATCGCCTCCCACGTGCCCCGCTCTCGTTCGCGCACGATGGACAGCGCGCCGAGCATGAGCGTCGAAATCATCACAACCACGCCCGAAAGCGCCGGGGTCAGGATCCACTCGTTGCGGCTTTGCGGATTGTATAGTCGCTCGACGCGCACTTCCGTCTGCGGCACCAGGTCCGGGTCCGCAACCTGCCGCCAGTAGAGAGATTCGAGCTTACTCAGCGCCGGGTTGGAACGGACGGGGTCGCTGTCGTCGGCGTAGACCGTTACGGCTATCGCACCGGTCGAGGCATTCGGAGGACGAACGACGATCGCAACCAGCGCCTGTTGACGGCGCAGTCGGGCAAGGGCTTCTTCCTTGGACAAACCATCGGCCAGCACCCGAAAATCGCCGGACTTCTCGAGCAGCTGGAGGGCGGCCGGGTCTTTATCCACGCGGGCGAGGACCACCGGTGCGGGACCACCGATGGGCCGGAGAGCGTAGCCAAAAAGTGCTACCTGCAAGGTAGGAACGACCAGAATCATCACTAGGATGACCGGGTCGCGCCGAATGGTGAGGCTCTCCAGCCAAGCGAGGGTCAGCGCCCGGACCACGGACTGATGCCAGGGGCGATCAAGAGAGCTCATGCGGCGGCAAGTGGACGGCGGCTGACGAAAAGGGAAACGGCATCCTCAAGGGTCGGGTCCGCCGGTTGCGAGGGCAGGTTCCGATCTTGCAACCAGCGGAGCGCAGCCAACGGGATCTCCCCACAAAAGATCAGATCGCATTGCCGTGCACCCCAGCGCACGACGGCCACCCCGGGCAGGTTGGCGCGCACCGATGCTGAATCCAGGTCGGCGGTCGGAACGCGGACCACAACCGCGGCGCTATGCCGGATCACATCCTCCACCGCGCCGTCAGCTACGATTTCTCCCTCCACGAACACGCCGATCACGTCGCAACGGTTGGCCTCGCCCAGGTCGTGCGTGCTGACGAGCACCGTCACTCCCGCCGCCGCAAGTTCGGCCACGGACGCCCAGAGCTGTTGGCTGGTTGGCAGGTCAAGACCGGCGGTTGGCTCATCGAGCAGCAAAAGGCGCGGAGAGGGCACAAGGGCAGCAGCGAACTGCGCCCGCCGCATCCAGCCTCCGGAAAGCCGTCCCACCCGCTCGCGCGCGAAACGCTCCAGACCGTACTCGTCGAGCAGTCGCGCGACTCGCCGCCGAGGATCGGCGACACCGTAAACTCGCGCGCGGGCCAGCAGGTTCTCCTCCACCGTGAGGTCGCGGTAGAGCGAATGGTGCTGGGTCATATAACCGACCCGCGCGCGCAGCCAGGCTGGATGCGCGCGCAGGTCAACGCCCAACACTCGGCCCCGGCCAGCATCGGCTGGCAACAGCCCGGCGAGGATGCGCATCGCGGTAGTCTTGCCGCCGCCGTTTGCTCCCACTGCGCCGTAAATTTGCCCGCAATCCAGCCGCAAGGAGAAGTCTGCCAACGCGACCTTGACACCGAAATTTTTGCGCAGTCCTGATATAATAATAGGCACCCCGGCGTCTGCATCGGTGGGTTCAGACGTGTTCATAGATGAAACCCCCGAAGCTGTAGTTGGTCGATTCGGCTCCCAGCACGAGCAGGCATTGCCCGGCGGTGAGCACGTTTCGGCGAGCCTCGTCCAGCGCCAGCCAGATGGCGGCGGAACCGGTGTTGCCCACGCGATCGGCGTGAACGACGACCCGGACGTGTGCGGGCAGGTGGGAGGCGAGCAGCGTGTCCATGCGGCCGTTCGCCTGATGGGGCAGCACGTAGTGCATCTCGGTCAGGTCGATGCCCTGCGCGTGCGCCGAGGCTAGCGCGGCCTGGAAGAGCGCGCCGCCGTGTTCGCGCACTAGGCCGGTCGCGTGGTCAAATTCCGCCCTGGCTCCCGGCGAGTGTGGTGCCTGCGAACCTCCCGTCCTGAGGCGCAAGCCGGGCGGAAGCCCGGTTTCGAGGCGTCCGTGATAGAGGCGTGACAGGCGCGGGGTGCGCGTGTGGGTCTGCTCTCCAGAAAGGATGATGGCTCCTGCGCCGTCTCCCATCTGGACGAAGTTGACAAGCTGCGCCGAATCTTCCGCCGCGCGCGTCGGGTCGAAAAACACCGACCCCGTTTCCGATCCGACCACAGCGATCGGTCGCCCGCCGCCCGTCGCGCAAAGGCCCGCCGCGAACAGTGTCGCGTTGACAAAGCCGGTGCAGGCTTGGCGGAACTCGGCGACTGGCCCTCGATAGCCCAACAGGGAGGCCACGCGTGAGACGTTACTTGGCAATGGCTCGTCCGGAGTTGTGGTGTGCCCGATAAGGTATGCCAGATCACTTGCTCGCAACCCTGCCTGATTGAGTGCTGCCCGTACCGCCCGGGCGGCCAGGTCCGCATTGCCGTCTCCCGGCCGCGTGCCTTCCTGGCAGGCGGCGAAATCGCGCGCCAAGTGCCGGCGGTGGATGTTCAAGCGCCGCTCCATCTTCAGCGCTCGGCGGGTGAGGTCCACACCGAAACGCTCGGCGATTCGCTCGGCCAGCTCGCGGGTAGTCACGGGCTCGCCGGGCAAGGCTGAGGCCGCCCCCGAGACGGCCAATGTGCGACAGTCCATCCAGGTGTTAGGCACGAAGTTCATGGGTGGAGCAGTTCGCTTCAAAGACGCCATGCCGGTACGTGGAGAAGGGTGCGGCGCAAAGCGTCCGGGTCCACCTCCAGAGTCTCCAGCGCGTCCGCCCGCTGAAAGATCATGTCGGCCAGACCTTCGCGGGTGCGCGCAACATGTTCTGTCCCGGCGCGACGCGGCCCGAGTTCCCGGGCGATGCGTCCGGAGTCACGCACGTGGAATTGCGGCCAACCGGGCGGCCCTCGCCGCGCAGGGCTGAAAGGACGATGCAGACGCCGGAATCAAGTGCGTAAATCTGGGTGAGGTGGACAAAGGCATCCCGTGTGCCCAGCGCGCGATAAAACCCTTTGAGCCGGTCCAGCAACGCCTCATCGGGGCGCGGTGTCGGCAAAGCGAGCCGCACGCCGCCCAACAATTCGTCGTGACATGCCTCCTCCCGGGCGATCCTTGCCGCGCAGGCCGCCGCCGCTTCCTCCAGGGCAGCGTGGCGGGACAACCACTCGAAGGCGAAGACGGCCGATTCCTCGCCGCAGCAAAGCACCTGCAACAACTCCGCCACAGCCTCGGCCACATTGCGGGAGAGCTCCTGCTCCAGAGCGATTCGCACCGACGGCGGGCGGCCCCGCCGCCGAAAGCAGACGTGGGACGGTCGCAACGGTGGCACGATCGGCGGATAAGGCTCCACGGCAATGCTCTTAGAGGGGACGCCGCGGGATGATGCGCCAGTTGGCGTCCCCATTTTTGATATGTCCGGCCGGGTCTGTTACCCAGAGGGTTTGCGAGAGGAAGTTGGCGTTCAGGTAAAGTTTCCCGTCCACGATTTTCCACTGGTTGGGATCGATGTCCACGATGTCCCCCTGCGCTACGGCATAGGCGCAGTACCCGCCGTACTGTGGCGCATATTTGGCCGGCTCACGCATAAAGGCCGCGCGATGTTCGGGCGAGGCGAACTGCCACGTGGCGCCCTGCCATTGGTAGGAGTTATTTGCCGTCCCCTTGACCGGTCTGCCGTCGGTGAAGTAAGCCACCACGTCGTAGCCCTTCACGGCGAGTCCTTTCTTGTTGTTGATCTCGGCGACCGGCGCGCGGGCGGCAATTTGCTCTGGTGAGGCCGCGCGGACCGAGGGGCGGCCAATCGACAAACCGGCGAGGAGGATGACGGCCAGCACCCACCACCGGGTCAAATTCGTGCGGTGACGGGTGGAGGTCCGGGCTTGCCGATGACGAACGTTAATGCGTTTCATAACTGGGTGAAATGAAGTTGGCGGAAGTGAAAGTTTCAGACTATGCAGACAACGCCTCACGCGTACCCCGTCGAGCGGCGCCTGGAACACCAGGGGGCTTCAATGCTTTCGTTCGGCTGAGCAAGCTGCGGGCATCGAGCTGTGCGGCGTGGTCCAAGTGATGAGAGACAACTCAGCCTCTACTAATTCCAAAAAATGATTCTCCTACATCCCGCGTTTTCGACGGGCGCTATGAAACTCGCGATAAAAGTTGGTGAAAAGCCACGATTTTTCTTTAAGCCGGTCGTGCGCAGTGGTGGTTCCGCAGTTGGCGCTTAGATCTTAATCCCAGCAAATCGCGGGTCATGATCTGCAGAAAATTATTCTTCGCGCTCCATAATGAATTTGTCGGAGCAGTGCTGCTTTTCTTACAAATCTTTTTAAAAAAGTGAGCGCGGGGGAACTCGAAATTCGGTTCAAAGTTTAGTTTCTCTAATCTGCTTAGCCGTACAAGTAGCGGACTAAGCCGCTTTTGTTATTCTTTCGATACCGCGGTAAACCTAAGCTTTCTACGGAGGCCAGTGAGTAGACCGGAGCAAGTCGATGACTGCTGCTCCGCTCACGGCAAATGCGCGATTTCTCTAATATCAACTGGTGGCTGTTTATGGCGCTCTGTCAGGAGTTCTTACGGCGTTGGAAAAAGATAATTCCGATTCATGAAAAGAGTGCCGCTTTTTTTGCTAACGATTTGTAAGGAAAGCGCCATCTCCCCGACGGATATCATGAATATGAGAATTCGTTCCTCCAAGGTTCCGATCGTCGCACCCATGATGGGTGTTGCAACCCTGATCGTGGGAGCGTCTGGATGGGCGGGAGCTGGAGCTGAAAAGTCGATTCGAAGCAGGCTTCCGGCGTGCCATTCATAAAACGCGAGGCGGTCGAAATCCTTACTCGTTGCTTGTGATCATTTCGACGGGATCGTGTCCTTCCAGAATAGTGAAAACTTTGTAAGGAAATTCGCCTAATTGGCGACTCATCCCAAAGAAGCAGAGATCTCCGGACGGAGAATGGCGCGGCCCCACAAGGCGCGTCATCCTGACGGGCTGGAGACAGAAAATCCGGCCGTCGCTGAGCTAAAAATCGATCAGTACCGTGCAACTTTCACCAGATAATGATGCCAACCCAGCGCGCGAGCTGGACGACAGACCGAAATTCAACGTAGTGATAATTTACGAAGACCGTTGCACCGGCAAACGGGCGAAGTATTTCTACGAGAATCTCGTTCACGAACTTGAAGGCAAATGTGACTTTAATCTCGAGCTTTGGAACTTCCAGGTTCTCGGGATTTCAGAGATTGGGAATTCAGCCGCGCGAATCGCAGCCCAGGCCGATTTCGTCATTCTTTCCTTACACGGCAAAGCTGGACTTCCTGCCGAAATTCGAGAGTGGATTGAAACTTGGTCTTGCCGGATTGCCGATAGTAATGCCGCACTGATCGCGCTGGCCGACAAACCTCAAACGAGAGATGGCACGGCTGCTTCTACGCTGGCTTATCTACGCAGCGTGGCCGACCGAGCTGGGATCGACTTTTTTGTTCACACTTTTTGTTGTCGGTCCGCAAACTAGAAAGGACCCAGAGATGGCTGCATGGACATACGTCGCTCAAGTGCACCAATCCTCTCATTTTACGAGGACCCGCGATTTTCCGCTCCTGATCTTGCACGTTCGCCGACCGGATCAGGCGTTTGCGTATGGCGGCCAGCGGATCACGGTGTGGATATCCTGGGCGAAATCTTTTGAGAAAAAGAGGTCCAGAGTCCAATCGAGTGCGACCCGCAACTTCTTTTCTACGCAGGGTAGTTTTAGCAGATAAATCGTATGCCACCACGCGATCCGGGATTTTTCTGGGCCATTCGAGCGCCACGAATCCACCTTCAGAAACTTTCTTCGGAGCCAGGGATAAAAACCTTACGCTAAAATCGGTTTCATCGTTAGTTGAACGGTAAATTGCTTCGCTATGAGGCCTTGTCTTGCTAGTTCCCCAGAACGCCTGCGGGTTCTTTTTGCGGCAAGAAACCATTCGGTTACGCCTGTTCAGTAAGCGATTTATCTATTAGTGAACACTAACATTTTTAGGGTGTGCTGATCTAGTTTCTTAGGAGGTTGATAGAGATGAACTTGCCACACACCGGCGCTCCGACACGGCTCGACAATCGTCGAGTAGTGCAAATCCGGAAGCCTGGGTGGACGAGCACGGCGATTGTCTTTACCGGTACGCGGTCATGCGGGTGCGACATCCCGAAGTGGCCGAAGACCTTGTCCAGGAGACGCTGCTTGCGGCGGTCCGAACGCAGACGAGCTTTCGGGGAACCTCATCTGAGCGAAGTTGGCTTTATGGTATTCTAAAGAACAAGATTTGCGATCATTTTCGGAAGCGTGCCCGCGAGGTTTCTTAATACCGATTTAGAGTTTTTGGAAGACGAGATGTCTCACAAATTCATTGATCAGGGCTGGAATCACGACCCGGGCCCTGCCGAATGGAAGCCCGAAGCGCAGGCTGCGTTGGATCGCAAAGAGTTCTGGGAGACGTTTCGGAGTTGCCTGGACAAACTGCCGCCGCGCGTCGCAGACGTGTTTATACTTCGGGAGAGGGAAGACATGGACACGGCGCAGATTTGCGACGCGCTCCGGATTTCGCAGCACAATCTATGGGTCATGTTGCACCGGGCCCGGATGGCTCTGCGCGAGTGTCTGGAGTTGAACTGGTTCGAAAGGAAGTCGACAATGAATAGGGAGACCGATGAGCAGCGTCGATAAATCTTCCGCTTCACCCGAAAACCCGTCTCTGCTCACGGGTCGGAACTGGCTGGAAAGGTTGCTAATCAGCTTGATCACTAAGCGCACACCTAAATGCCGGGAGGTGGTAAGGCTCTTATCGCAATCAATGGACGTGAAACTGCCAATTGCGATGCGGATTAAATTGCGGTTTCATTATCTTATGTGCGCGTGGTGCCAGCGTTACCAAAAGCAGCTGCTGGCACTGCGGAAAATTAGCTCTGCGCTACCGGAGCACGTGGATGACTGCTGTTCCGAGATTCTCCCAGATTCATCGAAGGAACGACTAAAGCAGGCGCTGCGCGAAAGAAAACCTGAGTGATGGCAAAAGGGGAGCCGAGCGCAAAGCGTTAAGGTATTCTGATCAGAGATCAGAATGTCACTTCAATTGTTGCCTGTATTAACAGCAGCTTTGACGGGTTTGCTGTTCCTTGCTTTCAATGACATAGATCGCGCGGTCCCAAAAATAATAGTAAGTTTTCACCTTCTCCGCGCCACTAAGTACATAGAAGATCGATCTGATCCAATGAAGCCGCATAACTTACCAACCCTGCCGCAAACTTCTGAGATACCTGACTGCTTTCCTCGCGCGCGTCTTGTCGGCAATGCCGCGAAGGCTACATAAGACGGCAACCCTCAGGCAGAACGGCAGGCTGATCACAAGGATAGTCACCTGGATCGAGACGATAACTCCGTCTTGCCGGGACATGACCCATCTGGTGTCTCAGTCGATGGATCGCCGACTGTCGCTGCAGAACCGGCTGGCGATTTGGCTTCACCTCACAATTTGTGATCACTGCGTGCGTTTCGCCCAGCACCTCGGGTTCATCCGCAAAGTTAGCCGCTCGGTCCTAAAGTACGCGGAGAAAATGCCGTCGGCTGGTCTTCCCGCTTCTGCCAAAGAGCCTATGAAGGAGTACGTCAGGCAGAGTCCCTATCGCGGGCGGCGCTGAGGGCTGGCGTCAGCGCGTGCGAAGAGCTATGCCAAATGCAAATGAAACAGAATGGAAAGTGTAGCGTCGCTGGCGCGCCTGGAGGCGAAACCCAAGCTTCCGGGTTAGACGAAAAAGTCGCGACGAATAATCTCGCGTCTAAGCATCAAGACCGGGCGTTAGCGATAGAACCCGCTGATGGTTTGGGCGGCAGACAGCGTGCGGTACGCATGAGCAGCGGTGTCTAATCGGCTGTAGCAGAGTAAACGAGCTGAGCAAGTCTTCTCTTGAGCTGTTTTCGGCCGTTTTCCAGTAGCTCTTGAATTGTTATGACAGAAACGTCCAAGTGCTGCGCGATTCGACTCGAACTCCAACCCTTGATTAGGGATGCGTAAAGCACTGTTTGCGTGTATACGTCTAGACTCAAGAGCGCTCTCCATAAGTTAAAAGGTGGGTAAACAAGGATGTGTTTTCGACGCTCATTGGTCCACTGGTTCGAGATTCGCGCCGACGGAATCAGAGAAAGACCGTCAAGTATCTCATGAGTTCGATGCATGGGAGGGGTCTTTCGCACGTCCAAGAAAGAAATTCTTCATATGCTTTGATCTACGGAATTCCGAAGGTTGCTTTGATTTTCCGAATAAGCGTGCGGCGTCTAGCCCGCCGCCGAGAGCGGAGGTTGCCACGGCGCAATATCTCGCCAATCAGGAGTGGAAAGTCGCTCAGGGTGCGGGTTTTCGAAAAATGAGACATTTCATTCGCTTGGGTACCGTGAATCGATGAAGACATAACAGGGTTTCATTCCAATTTTTTGGGCGCCAAAAAGTAGTGTGGGGCGTCAAAGCTAATCCCTTTTCCGATATGCCACCTTGCGTGCATAGTCCCACGCTGGAGCCACGTTTCAGGTTAACCAGGGCGGGTTTATTTCGCCAATTAGTGGCGCCTCGAGTCCTCCGGTCAGGAAATAGCCATTTCACCAAAGTTAAGTCGCGAAATGGCTAAATTGCTTACAAAGTTTTTGCTAAACGACTGGCCTCTCCGACCGGCTCCTTTAGCGTCACTCATTATTCCATTTTATGATTTTGATCCGCGGTCTCGTTTGCCTTGTTCAAGGTCGTATCGGGCTCAAAAGGCATTTCAATCTTCGAATCTAAGTCGGCAATCGGACGCACGCTGAGATATCTAGTGAACGTCCAAATCGGCCTGCGTACTCCATCGAGTTGGATCTGCGACATACCCGAAGCTGTGTCGTTCTGGATCACTCGCGCTACAGTGCCGGGTATAAGGTAGTAGGCTCGTAGTTGCTCGATCAGTTCAAACTCCTTACCTTCCCTGCGGTGTATGCCAATTTGGCGTAAATCGTCTCGGGAAAAATACCCATAGGGGCCATCAACGGTTACCCAACGATATCCTTTTGCGGCAAGATCGTCATATTTGTCTGCTAACGCACCTGGTATAAGCCAAATGGCAACAGTTACTATATACAGAATTTTTAGTACTTTCATAAGTGTCCCTTAGTGTTTTCCCGCGTCGCCTGATCGCGACCCTTCATAGAATTTGTCGCGAGTAGTTGGAAGACCTTACAATTGCCACGAGTGCGGCGTGCATCTTGTTAAGCGTCGACCGAAATAAAAACGGAAGGCTATGGCGACCCACCGTGAAGCTTATTTCCTTACGGCGTTTTGACGTCGCCGTGTTTTCAGTCTAAGCGGGCGCAAAGGAACCAGCGGAAAAATAAATGTAACTGAAAGCTACCGCTCAACGGAGCGGGCAGCGCTGCTGAAGCGCGCAGAATAGATCTGTTGTGTGGAATAGAACAGAGACCTACGAACTCTTTCTGAAGAGGTCAGACGCTAGGCGAACTGTAAAAACGAGGCAATAGACACGATTCGACTCGTCGGGCACCATCATGAAGAAAACCAAACAACAACTATAGAAAGAAAGTCGATAAATGATAAGACCATCCAAAGCAGTAATTACCGGCGCCGCCGTTGCCGGCCTCCTGACCGGGTCCGTCGCTGTGCGTGCCTATGCCACGAGCACGTTGAGCAATCCTGGCGTCTCCCTCCAAACCATAGCTGACGCTGAAAAGGGTAAACACGCGTGCAAAGGTCAAAACGATTGTAAGGGGCAGGGCGGCTGCAAAACCAGTGATGCTGGTTGCAAAGGCAAGAATTCTTGCAAGGGCAAGGGAGGCTGCGCGACCGACGGCAGCAAACCAGAGGCGAGTTAATCGCTCGAGGTTGAAAAGCTGGAGCCGGAGCCCTGAGACCTCCGGTTCCAAGTCACACAAGCGTCTCGGGAATATTTAGATCGCGAGGACGCTCCGAACAATGAAAACACAGAATCGTCGACCATTACCATTGCTCCTTTCTGCGGTTGAGCGTGTTTGTGGTTATATTCGTCTCGACCGTCGACTAACTTGTCGAGGCGCAGCATGCATCCAGGGTTGTGGCGGAGTTTTATTCGAATCGGCAGCCTAGGCAGCGCTCTCATCGGATCTTGTTCATGGGCCGAAATCTGATCACGGTTCTGCTCCTTGCGGCGGTCCATACTGCTAGCGGCTGGACCGACGGTCAACTGTTGATCTGGATGGATGCCGACCGCGCTTCCGCCATGCAGTTGGTCGCCAACAAGTTCGAACAGGATTACGGGATTCCAGTACGGATCGAAACACCGGAGAAGATTACCGATAGTTTTCCGTTGGCGGCGCAAGCAGGCAAAGGACCCGACATTGTTATTTGGGCGCACGATAAGGTGGGCGAGTGGGCAGATAGCGGCTTAATAGCTCCGATCGAGGTGACGGCCGGCTACAAGCAGCAATTTTATCCAATGGCCTGGGATGCCGTGCGTCATCACAAGCAGCTCTGGGGATACCCAATCAGTCTCGAAGCGATTGGCTTGATCTACAATAAAAAACTGGTGAACGGCGCACCTCCTACTCAAATCGGAGATTTCATTCCTTTTCACCGGAAACTCAAGTCAGAGCACCCGGAAATGAACTCAATTCTCTGGGATTACAGTAGTCCCTATTATTCCTGGGGAATCTTGGCCAGCGGCGGCGGTTATATCTTTGGAAAAACAACCGATGGATACGATTCTCGCAACGTCGGAGTCGCAGCGGAGGGAGCAGTCCAGGGATTATCTGAGATCGTCCACCTGATCGATAGCGGTGTCATGCCCAGAATGGCTTCGAGCGGTGACGTGCCGCAAGAGTTAATGGCTCAAGGCAAGCTAGCAATGATGATCTCCGGACCTTGGGATTGGCCCAATCTCATGAAGAGCGGAATCGATTTTGGCGTGGTGCCGATGCCAGGCATAGACGGCAAATTGGGCAAAGCCTTCGTTGGTGTTCAGGTTGCCTATATCAATCGGAGCTCACCGAATCGAGACCTGGCAAAGGAATTTCTGGAGAAATACGCTTTCACAAGGAGAGCTTGTGCGCATTGGATCATGTCAAACCGATTGGGATCCCGGCGATGATTTCGCTTTACGATGAACTCTCCCGAAACAACCCTTTGCTCGGTGAAATGAAACGGTGTGCTGACGAAGGAGAAGTAATGCCGAACATTCCGCAGATGGGTAGGTTCTGGACGTCGGTCGCCGCTGCCCTTGAGGTTGCCAACTGCGGCCGCTGCGCTCCGACCGCCACTTTGGAAGACGCTCAACGCGAAATGCTCAAAGGGATTCAGGACGGGAGGCGGTAGACGATGACCGACCGCTGCCGTTACGCGGTGAACGTTGCCAGTGCCCGCATACACACCAGGTCGCTGAGTCTGGAGGCAAGATCATAATCCGCCTCCTCCAAAGCCGCTGCCTGGTACGCGGCACCGAAAGGCGAATGCCCAGCCAGCGTGCTCAGAAAAGCGGCGTCGCCGGGGCCTAGCAATGACACTCCGACCTCCAACGCTGCGGGGCGCGAGACCAATGTGGTCTGCGGACCTATTGCAAGATCGATCTGGGCCAACTGTTCATCGTCGCCGCCGTTGTGCCCGTGAGCCCGCCAGATGTCGAACGCCGGGAAAGGCGAGTAGACGAGGCTTGCGGCCACATGCAGGTGCAGAGGCAGACCCTCCAACGTTTCTGGATCCACGCGCGTCAGTGCCGTTAGGTCGAGACCCGGAGCGTCCGGAGCGTTCGCGGCGCGCACGCGCGCCCATTCGATCCGTGCGACGTCGGCCAGGTAGCTCAAATCCGCTGCGGGTCGATACTGGGCCACAAAATCTGGAAAATCAGCGCCGTAGGCCGACAACCAGCCATGGTTCGGAGGCTGAGTGGCTACGAATCGCTCGGTCACCGCCGTGAAAAAATCGGCTCCGACGAGTCGTCTCGTTACCGGATAGACGTTCTCGACCGCTATTCTCAATGAGACACGGGTATTGTTGGCGTGGACCCCGAACCCGAGAGCGTCAACCCGCAGCCCATCGGGCGAGGTTCCCTTTGCCTTCCCTCCCAGGAGGCGGGCGGCAAAAGTGCGCTGTAATTGCAGAAGCATACGCGTACGTGTCACGCCACCAAAACCTGATCCATGATCCGCTGGGCTCGCGCGGCCTCTTCGAGCAGCACCTCCAGCGACGGGACATCGCTGTCCCATTCGATCATCGTTGGTCTCGGGCCGAACCGATTTAATGCGGCGGCGTAAAGAGCCCATACCTCATCAGTAACCGCCGCTCCGTGAGTATCGATGAGCAGTGGATGGTCGACCGTCCCGCCATGTTCGTGTCCGGCGAGATGGATTTCGCCGATTACATCCGCCGGGACCGCCGAAAGCCATTCGGCCGTGTCAATCCCCAGATTGAAGCTGCTGATGAACAGATTGTTGACGTCGAGCAGCAATCCACAACCCGTTCGCTCGGTGAGGCGCGTAAGAAACGTCGCCTCGCTCATGATTGATTGTTCAAACTCAAGATACCCCGAGGGGTTTTCGACGAGGATCGTCCGTCCCAGGCGATCCTGAGTCCGATCGATATTCGCGGAGACTACGTCGAGGGTTTCATCCGTCAGGGGCAGCGGGAGAAGTTCGTTATAATAGACCTCCCCCGACCGGCTCCAAGCCAGATGCTCGGACACCAGGCATGGACCAACATCCGCCACCAGTGAGGCCAGGCGTTCGAGGTGCTCCGAATCAAGCCCCTCCGGAGAACCAAGCGACAGCGCCACACCATGCACGCTGATCGGATAGCGCTCGGCTATCATGGAGAGCATCTTGTGGCGGATGCCACCCCGATCGAAATAATTCTCCGCAAGCACTTCGAGCCAGATGACTGGCGGGGGTGTATTCTGATCGAGGAAGCGTTCACAATGCGATGTCCGCAGGCCTATTCCCACCGAGTTCTCAAGGCCCATGACGGTCGGTCCCCTGAGACGCTTGTGGACGGCACACGGATTTCTGTGATTGGATTCCATGCCGATTGTTTTCACGATAGGTCGCTTCATCGTGACGGGGATAGTTTCCCACCGACGATCTTCTTGCAGGTTCCGACAGGCACATAGATCCACGCCTGGGGATCGTGATCCTTCTTGGAAGTGCTGCCACAGCTATTCCCCTGGCCGAAGCAATCGTTCTCGCCCGCCTTGGCGATGCCGTAACATTTCTCAAACGGGTATCTTGGCTTTGGAACATTGGTTTGAGCTTCGACATAGAAGACGGCTGCCGTGACGGCTGCTACCAGACTAGTCGTTGTGATCACGTTTGATATTTTCGGTTTGTGCATTTGCAGGTTTCCTTTCGGTTGGTTGAAGTTGATGAAGGGCTATTAGCTTCGGGTTGTACGAATCAGGTCAGAAGAAGGAAAAGCGGCCACCGATGACGAATACCGCCCCGTTTTGATCGGTTTGGACATTAGAAAACTGCGCGCCGCGAAAGCGGTAGTAGTAGACGCTCGCGAACAGCTTCACGTCGGTATAGTTGCCCATGCCGAGCAGGTTGTGGTTCTTGTCGATGAGACAGGAGAGGCCTAGTTCAGCAATATCAACGGTGTCGCGGCTGGAGTGCGGGGTGAGGCTGTCGGCCGTGGCATGCTGATAATACCCTCCGAACGTCCAGGGACCGCTGACGTAGTTCACGCTCGCCACCACACCATAAGGCGTCACCGAAGATCGATTGGCGCTGGAGTTCGTATGTCGCGTGGAGAACCCGTCATAGGTACCGCTCAGGCCGAATGTCCAGGCATCATATAACGTTGCCGAGATGCCCCCGCTGAGCGAATTCGATTCGGGAACCGTCGGATTCTGATGACTGCCCGCGCTGCCCCTGGCGTACGAATACGTCGATCCGATCGACAGGTCGACAGTGTCGGTCCGGTGGTTCCAAACCACGGCGGCCTGGACGATGTTGCGGAAAACGCCAGTACTGGCGGCGTCTTCGAATCTGCTGGCGGGCGTACGCGTGGTCCCGGCGAGCTCGAAGCCGCTCGATATGTCGGTGGACGGTGTATAAGAGACAGCACCGTAGAAGCCGCTGACGGAACGCGGAGTCAGATAGATCAGTTTAAATGATCGATCATCGTAGAAGCGTTCTGCGTAACCCAGATAGGTCAAGTCGTTGATACGATCGGCCAACGCGTGTGGCAAAAAAGTCGTTGGGAGACGACCATTGGGATCGAGTCTCACGCCCGAGTCCGGGCCGAATTCCGCACTGGTAAAGGCGATTTCCGACGGCGTAAAGCCGATCAAGCTCTGAGGAAACCCAGCCCGGTCTCCGACCTCGATTCGGCCGAAATCGCCAATCGCGAAGAAGCTCAGTTCTGGGACAGTGAGACTCCAGGCAGAACTGGCGCCACTGGCATTGCTGTCGGCCAGCAGATTGAGCACGCCGCGGGCCGCAAACACGGTTCCAGACGATGTCTTGTATTGCGGAGTGACCTCGATTTCAGATTCGGTACTCCCACCCGCGCCCCCTCCCCGGCCGACGGAAGCACCGCCACCAACGAGATTCTCGTATCCACTCAGTTTCACTCCGAACGTCCCCGGTTGCACGCTCGTTTGTGCAACCATTCGGATCGGGACCGTCAGCGAGACCAGCAGTCCAAGATAGGTCAGCAAGGCGTGAAACGGCCAGACAGGACACGAGTGGTGCAGTATCATTGGGCTGAGTCCTTGGCTACCATTTTAATTTAGTAGGACGAGGAGCAACAACCTTACAAAAAAACTAAAAAGAGGGGCTTCCTAGACCCTTCAAGAAGAGGATTGTTTGTAAAAAATTTCCGCTGGGTCCGGAAAAGATCGGCGAGGGTGAAGCCCGGCAGTTCCCACCTGCCGCAATCCCAATCCTGTTTGCGCCTCTGATGGACCCTCGAAGGACGATTTGTAAGGATTCAGGGTTTGCTCCGACGAATGAGCAAGCCGGAATTCTTTATGAGGAATCCGCATTTGATCCAAACTCCATCTCCGATTATGAAAACACCCTTCGACCTATTTCGCCGCGGATCCGAGCTTCTTGTGTCCGGGGCGAACTCCTGCAATCACCCTTTCTGGTGTTGCTGAGAGTCTATTTCTTTTGGCAGCTCTTTCAGACAGGGCAGGGCAAACTCGCTCACATCGAAAACAACTCCGACTATTTCGCGAGTCTCGGCATACCGCTGCCCACTTTAAATGCCTATATGGCCGGTGCGACCGAGACTTTCGGTAACTTACTATTGATTGTCGGGCTTGCATCCCGGCTTACGGCAATCCCAATAACTGTCGTTATGGCCGTAGCTTACCTGACTGCGGATCTCGAGGCAGTGACCGGCATCTTCAGCACGACATTTCGTGCCCACGAAATGTCGTGGGTTTTGCCCTCTATAACAATGTTTCTAATGAAACATATAAACGAATACAACTTTCTACTTACCAGAAAGTTACTGAACGAGTATGGCGAGCATTAGGGATTTGGCACGATCCCTGCAATTAGCAGCAGAATGCAAATGACACGATCACAGATCGAGTCCACGAAAGCCGGCAAGCATACCGCCTCAGAAGACATCGAGACTCATCGCGAATACCTTTTCGAAAGCGCGCTCGGTCGCTTGCGCAACCGAGAGCAGGCAGAAGACGCTGTTCAGGAAACCTTTTTGGCAGCTCTTACAAACGTTGGAAAATTCTCAGGTAACTCTACCAAGAAAACTTGGCTCACTGGCATCCTGAATCACAAAGTCTGTGACCAGTTGCGAAACACGTGTCGGAATCGCGTCCTTTTCCGAAATCTTTCAATGGATGATTATCGTGAGACGGACGCAGCTACTTTTGCGACTGTTGGATTCACGCTGCCTCCCCGCAATCCGCGAACGGAACTGGAATCGAAAGAATTACGAGAGGCGCTCAACGCCGCTCTGCAGAAATTGCCCCCTCGGGAGGCGAGAGTCCATCAGCTTTACGAGTCGGGATTTTGGAGCGGGCGCGAAATCTGCCAGGCGCTGCAAATTTCAGACCGGAACCTGTGGATTATCTTGCACCGGGCTAGAAAACATCTCCGGGAGTCTCTTTCGCAATGGCGATCCGTTAACATTAAGCGAAGCCAGCGAGAGCGGAACGCAATCTGAAAAGGCTTGGAAACCAATTGCGAGCTTTGCCGGGGAAGCTTCGCGTCCGCGACTCGTACCTGTTGTGGAGTTTTATGATCAGAATATCGAGGATTGAATCTTCACCAGCTCTACAGAAAGCCAACGTTAGATTGGCCGGTTGCTCACCGCTCCCGGAGCAGCTATCTAGCCCGCAATGAGTGGGTCGCTTCTGATTAACGCGTGAGATTTGCGGGCTAGGATGGCTGTCGCATAATTCCAAGTTTCTGCATTCGGCTACGGAGGGTATTGGGATGAACGCCGAGAATCTTGGCAGCTCCCTTGGGTCCCTCGATTATGCCGTCAGTCTGGGCCAGTACCGACAGGATGTGGCGCTTGGTTATGTCGTCCAACGACGAGGTTGCGCTGCTCAACGATGGGTCCGGATGCGCTAGTGCGTTTGGCCCCCCTGCCTCCGGCCTGGCAGCGAAGTGAAATTCGGCATCCAGAACGAGGATGGGGCCGTTGGACAAGATCACTGCCCGCTCGATGACGTTTTGCAATTCGCGAATGTTCCCAGGCCAATGGTAATTCACGAGACGCTGCATAGCCTCCGCTGGGATGCGATCTACCTTCTTGCCAAATTTCTTATTAAATTTGGCGAGAAAGAACATCACTAAGAGCCGTACGTCGCCCACCCGTTCGCGCAACGCGGGCACCTTTAGCGGAAAGACATTGAGCCGATAAAAAAGATCCTGCCGAAAACGCATTTCGCGGATAGCTACTTCGAGGTCGCGGTTGGTTGCTGCTATGATGCGTATGTCGACTCGAATTGTCCGACTACTGCCGATCGGCTCGAACTCTTGCTCTTGTAATACGCGGAGAATTTTGACCTGCGTGTCGAGTGGTAGTTCGCCGATTTCATCCAAAAAAAGAGTGCCGCCATCAGCGAGTTTGAATCGCCCATCTCGGTTGGTCAGCGCTCCGGTAAATGCCCCTTTAACGTGACCGAAGAGTTCACTTTCGACCAGACCAGCTGATATCGCGCCACAATTTACTTTCACTAGGGGCCGTCCTTTGCGCGAACTCCGGTCATGGATCGCGCGGGCAACCAGTTCTTTGCCGGAACCAGTTTCGCCGAGAATCAGAACCGTTGAATCCAGCGGTGCGACGACTTCGACCTTCCGCAGCACTTCGACCAACGCGGGGCTGTTGCCGATCATCTCCTCGAAGTTATGTTCGCGCCGAATCTCCTCCTGAAGATAAATGTTCTCGGCTTCGAGTCGGTTCTTTAAATCGTGCAATTCAGCGAGTGTACGATGGAGTTCGCTCTCAGCTTGGCTTCGGCGCGCCACTTCCCGTTTCATCTCGGCGTAGAGACTTGCGTTCGCTAAAGAAATGGCCGCTTGGCCGCAGAGCACATGAAGTACACGAACTCGCTCAGCGGTGAAGGCCTTTGCCGCGAGGTTGTTCTCTAGATACAGAATACCAGCCGATTTTCCCTGGTGAACGACGGGAACACAAAGAACTGACTGGGTGCCAGTCGCCGCTACGTACGGATCGTTGCCGAACCGGACATCTGTCACCGCGTCCTCAAGGACCAAGCTCTCGCCGGTCTTTCGAACGTATTGTGTAATGGACTGGGGCAACTGAGTAGCATAGTCCGGCCGGGCGGCATCGAGCAGGGAAGCGGAATCAGTCGTGCCTTCTGCCATCATTCGTAATTCACCGTCACTCTCTTGTAAGAAGATACCTCGCTGAGCACCGGCGTTCTCGATAGAAATTTGGATGAGCGTTTTCAGCAGCGTATCGAACTCGATCTCGCCTGCGATAGCCTGCGCTGCTTTTGTCAAGGTGGCAAAATCCAGTGGGATCGCCGCCTCTCCTCGGCTGCCTGCAACTGTGATGTCTTTCGACTCTCCGAGAAAAGTGAATTTAAGCAGATGCGGAAATTTTTCTTCCAACTGTCGCGCTTTTGCTATGGCGCCCCACTCGGCGTATCGATCAATTGCGGCACGCAGAAACAAAGATGCGACGATTGGATGACCGAGTTGGTTCCAGAACCGGGCAAGGAGCTCATTGGCCAGCGCGAGTTCGCGCGGACATTCCTGGCCGGCCGCGACGTCCAGGGCCGAGCCAAAAAGATCGAGGGCCTCGGCGTCACTCCCACGTACCCGTGCGATCTCGGCCGAGACGATGAGCGACTGAGCCCGAAAGTTTTCTGGTGCGTTATCCGCCCAATTGCGCAGCCTGGCGCTTAACGTATCGAGTTTCGCCCAGACATCTGGCGATTGGTCGAGAGCACCGGATCGTAAGCCGGCTTGTCCGGTCAAAAGCAGGGCATGGTAGAATACGGTAATCGCATCCCAGATTGTACCGGTGTAATCGCGCAAGACCCGGTCAAGCTCACCTAGGATCTCGGTTGCCGCCTGATAATCCTCAAAGGAATAAAACAGCATGAGCTTCGGGACAAGATAGAGCATTTCGAACAAGCCCTGATTTTTGTGTGTGCGGCAATAGGCAGTTTCATCAAAGCCGTCACCCGTAAGCGAGGTTGCTCTCTCGGTGTAACCCTGGAGGGCTCTGGCCCATTGGAGGATTACGCGTGGCGCGTCTTCGAATGCCTCCATTTTGACTCGTTTGAGGAAGGCGACGTTTTCGTCGCATGCCGGCTTCACCGCGGCAAGATCATGGCGGCTTAGGATTGTTAAATAGACCGCATTAAAAAGCGCGTATCCGGCCTCGGAGAACACGCCAGTCTGGTTGACCAGTTGCACGGTCTCTCGGATGTACGGAAAAGAATCGGCGAAGGGTTTGCGCCAAATGCTGATCGCCCACGAAAAATTCATTAAGACTTTTGCGCGGAACCCTGCATCGGGCAGGCGCTCGTTCAGGTGCAGCGCCAGCAAGCCAAACTCATACGCCGATGCGTAATCCCCTTTGATTGGGCCGAGCATCATTCCATATAGGACATAAGCGAGGGCGGACTCATTGATGTTACCGTGGGTGAGCGAGAGTCGCACCATCAAGGCTGTGTTTAGCAGTGTAAGGATTTTGTCTGCAGATAGGTAACAGGGTGTGTGCAGGCTTGCTAAAAGCTGCATTGCGGCACAAGTCTCCCGGTTGCTCATGACCGGCAGCTCGATGAGCGATTCGATGCTGCGCGCCCCAATTAGTTCCGCAATTGCAGTCAGCTCGGCGTCCAACGCGCTCGCTCGATCTTCCGGCGAGTCGGGAAACATCAGACCAAACAGTGCGAGGGCTTCCTGACCTACGCGAATTGCTTCGCTATATCGCGACAAATACTCGTAGCGCACGATTTTCATGCGGTGGATCCGCGCCTTATCGACTCGGGTACGGGCACGAGCCAACAGCTCGGTTATATCTTGTTCGGCCCGCTCAATGTCTCCACAGAGGTATTCGCATTCCGCCGCATCCAAGTGGAGTGCGAGCATGAATTCATAGTCTTTTTCCCAGCCCTCGGGCGGAGAAAGTTCCATTGCGATCCTAAAATAGTCACGTGCGGCCTGATAGGCGGTGGATACTTTAGCTTTGAGGCCAGCATCAAAATTCAGGCGCCAGAGCTGGAATTGTTCCCGGCTATCAGAGATGAGACTGCGTCCCAGATTGAGGTGAGAGACGATGCTAAAAAGCTCTTCTTCGGGCGCGTTACCTTCACCACGAGTCAGCAGCAGACGTCCGATTCGCAGGTGCAATTGCTCGCGACGATCAGATGACACCAATCCGTAGGCTGCTTGTTGGACCCGGTCATGAAGCAAGGTGAAAACCGGCGTCTCTCGATTTTGCAGCCCGGCGCGGTTGAGCGGGAGAATCAATCCTTGGTCGATTGCTTCCTGTAAATTAGCCGCGGTTGTCTCAATCGGCTTTTGCTGAATTCCAGCTAGGGTTGCTAGATCGAAGTAGTCCCCAAAACAGGCGGCGAGCGTGATTACTTCTTGGGCCGGAACCGAGAGTTGGTGAATCCTTGCGGTCATCAGATCGACCACGTTATCCGTAATCGCCGCGTTTGCGATTGCTTCGATGCGGAACGTCCAACGGTTCTTTGCTTCGTCAAATTGCACCAGGCGTTCTTGATGTAGCGACTTGAGAAACTGAGTGACAAAGAAAGGATTCCCGTCGGTCTTCTCCTTAACCAGCCGAGCAAGCGGTGCGATTTCCGTGCGATCGCGGTGGAGCGTGTCGTGGATGAATTGTTCCAGAGCTCTCAAATCAAGTGGCCCCAGTTTTAACCGCTTGATCCGACTTGTTTCGTCGTTTTGCTCAGGAAGCAGGAACATCCGCGTTAACGGATGGGCTGAATCCACTTCGTTGTCGCGATATGCACCGATGATTAGCAGATGGCGGCTCTCGGAGTGCGTGAGCAAGCAGTCTAGCAAATGCAGGGTAGCAGGATCCGCCCATTGCAAATCGTCCAAAAAAATCACTAACGGATGCTCCTTCGTCGCGACCACTCCCAGGAGAGTTTGAAAGACAAGTCTAAAGCGGTTTTCCCGTTCGGTTGGATCGAGCGGGGGCGGGGCCTCATGTTCGCCAATAAGGTATCGTACGCGCGGGACCGCCTCAGCGACTACGCCAGCATTCGAGCCGAGCGCGGTGAGGATTCGTCGTCGCCATTCTCGTTGTGACTCCTCACTTTCGGCTAAGAGTTGATCAACTAACTCTCCAAATGCGCGGAATATGGCGCCAAAGGGAATCGCGCGGACGACCTGGTCGAACTTGCCGGTGATAAAATACCCGCGCCGACGAACAATTGGTCGATACAGTTCCTGGACGAAGGAGGTTTTTCCCACTCCGGAATATCCTGCTACCAGGATGAGCAACCCCTCACCGGTGCTTGCGCGATCGAACATCGAGAGCATCTTTTCGGCTTCTCCTTCACGGCCGTAAAGCTTCTGCGGAAGAAGAAAACGGTTCGCTATATCTTGTTGCGCAAGCGGAAATGACGCGATTTGCTGTCCGACGATCCAGTCTCGGCGGCAATGCTCGAGATCCACTCGGAGACCAAGTGCGCTTTGGTAGCGTTGAGGAGCGTTCTTCGATAACAATTTCATCACCAGCTCCGACAGTATGATTGGCAGTCGTTTGTCGATCTCGTGTGGCGGAACCGGGGTACATGCTAGCTGCCAATGAACGATCTCCAGCGCATCGCTCGAACTCACGGGTAACCGGCCGGTAAGCAATTCATAGAAGGTCATACCGAGCGAATAGAAATCCGTTCGATAATCCGCGTTCCGATTCATTCGGCCAGTTAGCTCGGGTGAGGCATACGGGAGCAGATCCGCTACCAGGGGAATCGCCGGAGCGCCAAAGCTCTCACGATCGCCAGTCGTGGCGAACTCAAAACCAAATAGCGTTACCTCACCAGTTTCAGGATGCTGAAAGACATGGCGTGGCTGAATCTGGCGATGAATTACTTCATGATGGTGTAATTCGCTAACAATCGCGCAGAGCGAGATCGCCAGATCAAAAAACTGCGTAAGACTTAAAGCGAGAAGGTTTGGCGTCTGACTAGTCAACGGTCGCTGGCCCTGGTCTTCGAACACTATACAGCACTGGCCTCGACGCCGAACAAACTCGATCGGCTTTGGAACGCCTGCACAATTTAGTGAATGCAGCAGCGCATATTCCCGTTCTAGCAATAATTCATCGGTGGCGCCAAACGGCGTAGCGCCAGGATACTTCAAGAGAACCGGCTGATGATCGCTGCGACGGTTTCCGTGGCTTAAAACAAAAAGCGGCGTTCGACCGAGTTCCTCGCAAACTTCATATGCGGTCGGGAGCATTTCTTCTGCCAAACCAATCAGATCAATCTTGGCAGATCACCGATTCGAAATCAAACGGTCCGAAGACGAGGGGTCCCCATTCGGGTAGCGTGACGCTCCAGCATCAGGGAGCGCTTGGCGGAATATTCTCCGCGCTAAGTTACTCGATGAAGATGCGATCTCCCAAAATCGAAGGGTGCGACACCCGCCGCCGCCGCCAGGGTCGATCCCGAGCGTTGGGTTGAGGAGCATGGTGATTACCTTTACCGATATGCTCTCCTTCGCGTGCGCCGACCCGAGATCGCGGAAGATTTGGTTCAGGAAACGTTCTTTGCCGCGGTCAGAACCTCCGGTTCCTTTCGCGGCAAATCGTCCGAACGAAGCTGGCTTTGTAGTATCCTAAAGAACAAGATCTGCGATTACTTTCGAGAGCTCGGCCGGGAGACCTCTTTTACCGATCTGGAGTTCCTCAATGATGAACTCTCGCACAAGTTTGTCCCACAAGGACAAGAAGCGCCTCTTTTTGTGCAAAAGAAGTGTAAGGAGAGCGCAATATCCCCGACCAATCGGCATTTCATTCAGTCGGATTAAGTGTCCAAGAGACCTGCAACTGCGGCACCGGCAATGACTACTTTTGGTGGTTTAATCATATAGATCCGGATCGACGCTACTCGGTGATTCTCAAGCCCGTTGGTAGCGCCAGCGTCTGGCAGCTTCATCTCGTTAATTGTCGCAAAGCTACAGACTTGCAGCGAAGGAATTTCAGCTGAATTTGCGTCGGTGGTGTAAGGATCGGCGTGGATGCTCGACTAATCCTCGAGAAAGGAAGATTACACCCATTGATGAACGCGAATGAACAAACCAACTAATCTACTCCGCCGCAGTTATGAGCTCCTTATCGCCAGCGGCGCGGCTCTGCAGTCACCGTTCCTTCTTGTGCTACGCCTCTACTTTTTCTGGCAGCTTTTTCTGACCGGCAAAGGCAAGCTTGCCAACATCGGAAAAGTCTCGGAGTTCTTCGCAAGCCTTGGTATTCCGCTGCCCACTTTGAATGCGTACTTCATAGGTTCGCTCGAATATTTCGGCGGCTTGCTCTTGATCATCGGTCTGGCATCACAACCGCTGGCTCTTTTGATCGTACTATCAATGACAGTTGCTTACCTCACGGCAGATTTCGAGGCCGTATCGAGTATTTTCAGCGATCCTGACAAGTTTGTGAAGGCTGATCCGTTCCCGTTTCT
>WNFQ01000084.1_pt1 | contig 48165 bp, 36 predicted proteins | sample 5400171 | NCBI WGS metagenome assembly WNFQ01 (sample SAMN13153356, study PRJNA577476) | soil metagenome | isolation source: 20 cm soil under Madrone tree | place: USA:California | collected 2016-06-14
TAACTATGAGGATCCTAAGGTAGCAAAATAAATTGGCCATTAAATGTGGTCTAGTATCAATAATGTAACGATGGTCTCACTGTCTCTACAACTTGCTCAGTGAAATTGAATTGCGAGTGCAGATGCTCGCTATCTTCAGGGGGACGGGAAGACCCTATGCAGCTTTACTGTAGTTAGTTATCACATTGATTTAAATTCAATTAATAGTAATTAGGTTTGTCGATAGACTTATTTGGAATACCTTAGAATTAGAATTAAATCCTTGTTTACCTTATAAATTGAAATTTAAGGGAGAAATGACTAATTGGTAGTTTGACTGGGGCGGTCGTCTTTAAAAAAGTAGCAAAGCACATCCAAAGATTTTTAATTTATAATATTATAATTAATTTTTATAATATACAGACAAAAACAAAATTATTAATTTTATAGTATTTAAAACAAAAAAATAATTAAATAAAATAAATAAGATTTATTATTATAAGGTATAGCTAGAAATTGAATGGAGATCAATAAACCAGTGAAAGGTTTTGGAGTGCATAATGGCGGAAAGCATACCTAACTGACAGACTTAGAAGTCGAACAGATACGTAAGTAGGGCATAGTGACCCCTCGCTATATAATGGAATAGACGGGGATCAATCGATAAAAGTTACGCTAGGGATAACAGGCTGATAGCCGGCGAGAGTACACATTGTCCCGGCTGTTTGGCACCTCGATGTCGACTCATCCTATCCTCCGGGTGTAGAAGCTTGGAAGGGTTCGGCTGTTCGCCGATTAAAAGGGTACGCGAGTTGGGTTTAATACGACGTGAGTCAGTATGGTCCCTATCTTCTGAAGAAATAAATAGTAAAAAGGGGTAGACCTTCTAGTACGAAAGGATCAATAGGCTGTGTTTCTCTAGTGTACCAATTGTTGAATTTAATTTTTATTTAATTTTTATTATTAATTAAACAGGCATAGTTGGGTAGCCACAAACATATTAGATAAGCGCTGAATGTATATAAAGCAAGAAACTAACCCCTAGATACTAACTTAAATTTATTTCTATTATTTTGAAACAAAAAATAATATTTCTTTTTAATATATTAATCCATAATATTTTTTTAAGAAATGAAATATAATTTAATTTTATAAGAAATAGAACATTTCTTGATAGGATGCAAATGTAAGTAAATGTGAATTATTTAGTTTAGCATTACTAATTTATAAAATAGACTTGATGTTTAAAATTGTTAAATTTTTAAATTTATAAACAAATTTATAATTTTTGTTTTGTTTTTATAAATTTTATTTGATTTTTTATTAATATATAAATAATATTCATTAATTATATTTTTGATTGATCATATAAAAGTTTAGGATTATTTGATCTTATATTATAAATATAATATCTATTTTTTAAGATACAAGTACAATAAAAGTATAAATGAGAATACTCCTAATGATTAATTCAAAAAGTTCTAATAATCAAATAGGGGATCACATTGTGTAAAAAACATTTATTTAAAAACCTTAAATATCAATACTTATTTTTTTTATATTTAAAAATTAAAAAATATTTATTATCCAATTGAACCATTCCAAAATCATCTATTGATTTAAGTAATTGTTTAACTAAATGTTAAGTATATAAGAGGTCAACAACACATCAATAGAACATTATTAGTACTATATCAAGCATTATATAATATACTCCGTGATTATTTCGTGTAAAACATTAAAAAACTTGGTTTCTTGAAATGACGGTCAGCTAAATTTCCTCGAGTTAGCATAATTGTCATTAACAATTCTATCATACCTTCCCCCCATAAAAACCCAAAATATTTTAAAATATTTTAAATGATTAAAATAACTTTCGGCTATGCCATAAGAGATTATTTAGTTTTTCTGTAAAAATTTTTGTTTGTTAATTTTCTTTATGAAAATTCTGTTTGCTAATTTGTTTGTTTGTTTCTTAATTTACATTTACCTTTACCCCCTTCAGATGGTTTCTGTAGGAGCATTTAATTTAAAGGGTTAAAGCGAATCGAACACTTTCTAAGAAGCTTAGGAGACTTCTAACTAACCATTAGTAACCCTATATTCGATAAATTAAGGGGGTAAACTTTAATAAATTCAGTTATAAAACAAGTAGGAGTGCTATAAAGTCACTACTTATCAAGTTTTTTATCTGAATCAATGATATAAGGCACTGTTCTAACTAATTTATTATTTTCATAAATTAATTTTCTTTTATTATCAGTAACCTTTAAAGTATAAATTTGTTCTAATATTGAGATATGTCCTTTACTAAGATTTTTAAATCATTTAGTTTGAAATCTCTGTAAGAAACTATCTTTAATCAATAAAGATTCATAATCATTAAAGGTCATTTCTGTTTTATGACTTAAACCTTTAACTTTAAAAATTAGTTTGCTAGCTTCAGTAACTAAACAATAAACTTTGGGTGATAAGAAAATAGCTTTGTTTATAACATTTTCTAATTTCATTTGACCTAAAATTTTTTCATTTACTAAATCATCTGATAATGGTTTATCAATATAAACACTATCTGTATCAGAATAATATAAGTTAAAGTCTGGATTATTTTTAAATTGGCTCATATGAACTCTAGCATAAGCTGTTATAGCAGATGCTATTGCCACATTAGTATTATGAGTTTCATTAGCATTATCTAATGATGTATTATCACCAATATTAGTCGATCTATGTTTAACTAGAATACTTTCATCTAATTCAACTATATCAATAATATCAGAAGCAAATTTATCTTCAAATTTCTGATATAATTCTTTATTTTCAAAGATAGTTATTTCTGCAAATGAATCATCCATACCATACAAGCTATTCAATAATAATTTAGCTATAAAGTTTAATGGATCTGACTTGTTATATTTCAATCTTAACTCGTATAAGTTATCTACATATTCTTTAAAGATATTCTCTTTATTAAATGTATATCCTCATAAGATCTCAAATTTATATCCCAATTTTTTGGCATTATCCATTTCTTCACTAAAGATCATATCAGATCATTTTCCTAATGGAGCAATAGTTCGTAAACCATTATTAGTTTTAACATGTGTTTGAATAATTGGTTCATTTAAATTCTCTGGAGCTATTATATTACAATAAAAGAATCCAAATGCATTAGGATCTGTAACTCTTATATCCCCTTTAAAGAAAATTGGATGTCCTGTGGGCATATCACAATTTTGCATTACGGAAGGATACAAACTATTAACATCATAAGCGTAAAGTTTAGTTTCTGCACTAGGAATATACATATCACAAGCACCACCAGTATAACTCATTCTAATATCTTTAGCAATTTGCCCACTGATTTGTGGTATTGTATTTTCTATTAAGAAATGAGTTCTAAAGATAGCAAATGCTAATGAGGATAGAGTAGGATATTTATGAATATTCATTTCAAATAAATTAAAAATTAATGTATTAAATTTATTTATTACTTGATATAAACTTATACAATCAATATTACAATATTTAATAGTTTCATCTCTCATAGATCAAACATTATAATTTTCTATATAACAATTATAATCTAAAGAATGAATACCCTCAAAGAATTTGATGTCTGGTACTTCACCAATATAGTCTAAGTTATTTTCATTTACAAAATCATATGGGAATATAGATTTCAAAACTTGAACATTAAATGATTTAGCTAAATTAGCTAAAGATCCTATTAGTAATTGTTGAGAATCTCTAAGAGATATTACATAATCACCATAATTTAATTGTATAGAAATTATTCTATCATTATGAATTATTGGTTGGCAATAACCTAATTTAACTAATATTTTTAATAAGAAAATACCATCAAAATTTGATAAATTATGAATATAAACTTTATAATTATCATATTTTTTAACTAATAAATCTTTAAAAGCATTAATTATCATATCTTCACTTGAACTATAATCAGTTAAATAAAATGAGAAAGTATATGAGAAGGCAACACCATCATCAATGAACACTATTTAGTATTATCAGTCTAATCACATCATTAATAAATAAAGAACCTCGGTTTTAAATCGAAAAACATACAATAAAAGAAATGACGGTCACCAAAACACACGAAATTAAAAATTTCGTTAATCATTAGACTACACACTCTATCAATAATACCAAAAATTTAAATAGTTTTAAAATAATTGAAATCAGTTTGTTGTGAATTTCGTTTGTTGAAATATTTATTAATGAAAGTGTTAAATACACCAGACTGTTTATCTAATTTATATCCAAAGATTACTTTCACTTTGTAACCGAAATCCATAGCAAATTTAGCTTCTTCACTAAAATATCATCCAACTCATTTTCCTAAGGGATTGTACATTCGACCTTCTAATCTATGTGGTAATAAAGGATAATGCATATATTTAGGTTCTAAATTAGAAGTATCCACAGTTATATAAACTAAACCAAAGTAGTTTTCTAAGATTGAGTCGAGAGTTACTGTTACAAAGAGCAATGATTTACTAGAATATCAATGGTTTTAGGTTAAATTCTAAACATAAAAGAGGATATTAACTATTCAGTTTTCACTAAATAAATAATTAATTAGTGATCCTCTAAATAAAGTAATTATTATTCAATTTTATAAATTAGAATAAAGATTTAAATATAAAAAATTTAAAATTAATAAATAATTACATAACAGAGCTTAATTTTTCTGTAAAAAAAAACAGAAATTTATTATAAAACATTATAATAATATTCCAAAAATATTCTTTAATAAGAGTATAATATTTTTAGGTTAAACCTACGTTAAATTTATTAATAATAAGTTATAATAATAAAAACTATAATTAAATTTAATATTCTAATAATATTAATAATTTAATGTTTATAGCCTTTAATTGTTCAAGTTTATTTATACTATATTAATTATTATTATAAATATAAAATTCTTAGATCGAATATTAATTACATAATTAATGTAGGCTTAAAATTAAAATTCAAATGAAATATATCTTAATAAATATATTAAGTTTTACAACTATAATATCCAGTGTATTAGTAATAACATCTCAAAATCCTGTAATTTCAGTAGTATATTTAATCTCTGTATTTGTAAATGCAGCAGGTTATTTAATCTTATCTGGTATAGGTTTTTTAGGTTTATCATATATAATAGTATATGTAGGAGCTATAACTGTATTATTTTTATTTGTTATTATGATGATTAATATATCATTAACAGATATAATAGATACTGGAAAACAATATACTAAAAATTTACCTTTAGCTTTTGTAGTTGCTTCATTATTTATATATGAAATGTTTAATATTTTACCATTTAGTTTTAATAATGTATCTGGTTTAAATTTAATCTTAGATACTATTACTAATTTTAATTTATTTATTTGAAATAATAATGAATTAAATTTTGTTAATAATATTCATACAACATATCAATCTAATATTGCAGATACTACATTTATTTCATTTAGTCAAATTGAAGCTATAGGACAATTAATTTATACATATGCTGCTGTATTATTAATATTATGTAGTATTATTTTATTATTATCTATGATAGCACCTATATTTATTTCTTTAAATAAAAAATAATTTATTTAATAATTTTAATATAATTTAATTAAATTCATCCCCTATTCTCGATATTATGATAAATCTTTTTAAGTGAAATTTTATCTTTGTTTGATATATTATTTATTTCATTTAGTATAGAAAGGTTTTAGACTAATTATTCTTCGAGATATTTATTCGATCTAAGTCCTCTTGAGATAATACTATCTCTTCCTAATTATCAACTAACCTTTTTTTAAATTATAATCTTAAAAGGATTTATTACTACATCTTTTTCTTTTATAATATTTTTCTTTATATTAATCTACTGAATTCAGAGTTGAAGTGATATTTAATAAAAACACACAGAAAATTTAATTTATTTAATATAAAATATTATAATAAGTAAGAGTTAAGTTTACAGATGGTTTCTGTAGTAGATCTGCAAAATCTATAGATATTAGGGTTCAATTCCCTCTTAACTCTAAATTAATTTTAATTTTTAAATTTGTTTTTGTTTTGTTTTAGTTTATATTTAAAATTATTATAAATAAAAGAAAGCTATTAATTATTATATATATAAAATATCACTCATTATAAATAATATATTAAGCATTTTTATATAATTTAGTAATAATTATTTATTAATTAAAGAAAGTATAAAAATTCTCTTAGTTTAATGGTAGAACTGCATTCTTCTAAAGTGTTAATTTTGGTTCGAATCCAAAAGAGAATAAGAATTTATTATTTTAGAAATTTAAATTAAAATATTTAATAATATAAAATTCATTATTTATATTAAAACAAAAAAAAAAAGTTTTACTTTCATTATTACTATTAAGATTTTGTTTTTTAAATTTTAACAAATAATATTTATAAATCATAAAATCATTTAAACCTATTATTTAAGGTTGATTTATATAAAAAAAATAAATAAATTATTGTTACAGTGTCTTCTACTTTATATTTTATTTTATAATTATTTTTTATAATTATTTTATTTAATATAAAGAAATATTATTAATTAATAATAAGTTATATTATAATTATCTTAAATTAAAATATACTTAATTATTATTTTAATTATTTTATTTTTACTTAAAATATTTAGCTTATACTATAATTTGATTTAAAAATACAAGTATAAATAAATATTACTTTAAGTTATGTTGTTAATTTTAATTAACTATTTTTAATCAATATTTATATTTATAAAAAATTAAATTATAAGACTATAAATTAAAATTTATAACAAAATTATTTAATAACATTCTAATCATTTTTATGTCAAAATTATAAAATTTAAATAAAAATATGTCCAAATTAAAATATAAATTCAAATAGTCATTATAAAATAAAATCAAATATAAATATAAATAAAGATAATATTTATAATTTTCTATGAATACAAATATTTTAATTTTAACTCTATTAAATATCTTAATTAATTTATTAGATGTATTATTAGTAATATTACCTATCTTATTATCTGTAGCTTTTATGACTATGATAGAAAGAAAACAATTAGCAGCTCATCAAAGAAGAGTAGGTCCTAATACTACAGGATATTATGGTCTTTTACAACCTTTTAGTGATGCTCTTAAATTAATAGTAAAAGAAACTGTTATACCTTCTCAATCTAATAAAATATTATTTTATTTAGCTCCTGTTTTTTCATTAATATTTAGTTTATTAGGATGAGGTATTATACCATTGGGACAAGGTTTAACATTATTTGATTTTTCATTAGGAATACTTTATACTGTAGCTTTATCTTCATTAGGAGTTTATGGAGTTTTATTTGCTGGTTGATCTGCTAATTCTACTTATGCTTTTTTAGGATCTTTAAGAAGTACTGCTGCTATGATTAGTTATGAATTAATTTTAAGTTCAGCAATATTAATTATTATTATATTAACTGGATCATTTAATTTTACAAGTATAATAGAAAATCAACAAGCTATTTGATATATAATACCATTATTTCCAGTTTTTATATTCTATTTTATTTCTATATTAGCTGAAACATCTAGAACACCTTTTGATTTACAAGAGGCTGAATCTGAATTAGTAGCTGGTTTCTTTACTGAACATTCTAGTGTACCTTTTGTTTTCTTCTTCTTAGCTGAATATACTTCTATTGTTTTATTTAGTTGTATTACTTCTATTTTATTTTTAGGTGGATATCATATGCCTGAATTATTTATTAATGATTCTTTCATTAATTTACAATCTATTATACTTGGATTAAAAACATGTATATTCTGTTTTATGTTTGTATGATTTAGAGCTACTTTACCTAGAATGAGATATGATGCTTTAATTGAATTATGTTGATTAAATTTATTACCTATTTGTGTAGCTTTTATTATCTTAGTACCTAGTATTTTAGTAGCATTTGATATATCACCTTATTAAATTTTATCTATAGATTAATTTGTAGATTTAATTTAATTATTTTATTTTAATAATTAATTTATTAAATTATTAACTTTAATTCAAATTTAATATATTATTATTTATTTATAAATATATTAAATTTATATTATATTTTGTAATTTTATATTTCTTATCCCCTTTCGAATTAAAGAATTATTTGAACAAAAACAAAATTTCCTATCATAACAGATTATAATTATTTTAATTTAGTGACTATATTTGCTATATTAATCTTAAATATTATGGAATTAATTTTATAATCTTTCTTATATTATAAATTTATATTTTTTATTGAAAATATTATTAATTATTTAATTAAGACTTAATATTACATTAATAAAATTATTTTGTCATAAAATATAACTTATTAAAGATGTTACAAAATGATAAATTAAAGTCCAACAAGAAGTTCAACGAGAAATAAATAAGGTTCGAAAGTAGCTAAATGATTTAATAAAATAAATAATAAAGATGAAGAGAAATATAATTATATAAAACAAATATATTATAGTTGGATTTATCTTAATCTTATTATGTTTAATTTCAGAATTTTAATAAAATATAAAATCTTTAACCGTATTAATTTGAGATTGATTTAAGGAGGAATAGAGCTGAAGTAATCACAATAATAGAATTAATCTTAACTTTGGTTAATGGATAGTTTTAATTTAAAAAATCAAATTAAAAGAGATACTAAATATTGCAATAAGCATATAAAATATAACAATAAACTTAATTTTATTGTTTAAATCTCATAAGAATTTAATTTTGGTTCCGATTGAACGTTGTTCAGTAGTTTAAGACATGCAAATCATTGTTTCTGACAATAGATTATATAATTATATAAAATATTATAAAGAAATAAGGTGTAAAGGTGAGAATAATAAATAAGTTACTTTATAATTTCCATAAATAGGAAATAAATTTAATTATTTAAATAATAATAATTAAAATAAGTTAAATATTTAATTTATATTAAAGGAAATTTTCCGTTATAAAATACTATTTATTTTGATTAGGTAGTTGGTAGAGTAATAGCCTACCAAGCCGACGATCAATAGCTATGTTTGAGAGAACAGATGGCCACATTGGGAATGAAATCTCCCAAGTAGTTTAATACTACCAGCAGTCGAGAATATTAGTCAATGCTCGAAAGAGTGAACTAGCTAACTGAAATCAATTATAAAAATTGATAACATAAGGGAAAATAATGATATTACCTTATTATTAGTGTCGTCCAAATCTGGTGCCAGAAGACTCGGTAAGGCCAGAGACACAAACGTTAATCGTCTTAATCAGGCGTAAAGGGTTTGTAGGCGGCTTTTAAACTTACTGATTTAATAAATTAAAAAAGTAAAAAATAAAAGCTAGAATCATATAGAGGATAAATTAAATAATGCTTAGTGTAGGTCTGATATCCTTAGATATTAAGTAGAATATTAAAAGCGAAAGCTTTTTTCCATTAATGATTGACGCTCAGAAACGAAGGTGAGGATAGGAAATAGGATTAGATACCCAAAATACCCCTCTCTGTCAACGATGAATGGTAGTTATTAGTAATAAATTATTAATGGCGATGTTAACACGATAACCATTCCGCCTTGTGAGTACGACTGCAAAGTTGAAAACAAAAAAATTAGTCGGTTTCGGAGCAAACGAAGTGAAGCATGTTATTTAATACGATAATCCGCGTAAAACCTTACCAGTTCTTGAATAAAAACTTTATTTTATTTTTATAAATTATAAAGGATTGTTTTAACTTTAAATTAATAATTTAAAGAATAAATTAGAACAATTAATACAGGTGTTGCATGGCTGTCTTCAGTCCGTATCGTGAGAACTGAGGTTAATTCCGCTAACGGGCGAAATCCCTATTGTTAATTAAAAAAAATATTATAAATTATAATTTATATATTATATACTTAACAATTAATGATTCTTATAGAGTATCATTTGGGGCTAAGACAAGTCGTTATGGCCCTTATGAACTGGGCTATAGACGTGCCACAAAAACTTTTACAAAGTGATGCAAGACTTTTTCCTAAAATGAATTAAATATTTATTTTATTAATTAAGGTTAATATTATTATTTTTTTTTAATAAAATATCTAATCGAAAGATTTATAATTCATTTATTTTTAATTTTTATAGAAAAAATTAAATTTGGAAAGTAGGAGGAGCTAATCATTAAAAAAAGTTAAAATATAACTTTAGACGGATTGTTCTCTGCAACTCGGGAACATGAAGAAGGAATTTCGAGTAATCGTTGATAATTAGCGCAACGGTGAAACTAGCATCCGTGATGAACTAACTGTCTGTCGCTGGGAAGAAGCTTATAATGATGGAAATAGGAATATAATTATAATTTTGCATAGTTAAATATTAATTTATATTTTTATATATTTTATATAGTTTATTATATTATTATAATATTCTAAACGGACTATGTTTAACTAATTAGTTTTTATTAATTCATTTGAGTAACATCTCAAAAGTCATAGCATGGTAGCCGTACTGGAAAGTGCTGCTGGAAAATAAAATCAAATTTACCCCCTTTTTAATTAAATTATATAATTAAATAAAATAATAAGAGATTAGTTGAGTGGTTTAATAGCATATTTACACTGTGCAGACAGAGTTTCGATTACTCTATCTCTTACTTATAATTATTATATGAATTTTTATTAAAAATATTTAATAATTTTTATTTAATTCAGATTATAAAAATAAATAATTTTTCAAAATTTGATATAAAATAGAATAGATATAATTTATTATATAAGAATTTATTATCATAAATTTAATAAAGAATATAAATACTTATTAATTTGCGAGTGTGCCGAAAATTGGTAGCCGGGTAAATCTTAGGAATTTATGACTTTATAATCGTAAGAGTTCAAATCTCTTTACTCGTATAATAAAATATATTAAATTAAATAATCTTAAAAAATTTATTACAAATAAATAAAAACAAGATAAATCTTCACATAAATTAATATTAATTAAAATAATATACATTAAGATAAATTTCTTAAGTATTTGACATGAATTATAAAATATATCAAATTATATATTTTATATTAAAATTTAAATTAAATAAATAATAAATTTAAAGTTTGATAAATATAATTCTGTAACATCTTTTGCTTAATTGGTAAAGCGTTTGTTTTCGGAACAATTATGTATTGGTTCAAATCCAATAAGATGTTTTAATTAATATTAAAATAAAAATTTAAATTAGAAAAATTAATTCAAATAAAAAATATAAATAATATTTAAAATATAAAATCTTTCTAAATAAAAATTCAAATAATCAAAATAAAAGTAATGATGTTTATTAGTATCATGATTCTTATAGTGGCAATAGCCCTACCATCAATAAATAGAAATATTTACCCAAATTTATATTTAAGAATATCATCTTTATTATTACTATATACTGGAGCATTAGCTTTTAATGCTTTTTATATTCAGTCAATTGGATCAGGTATAGGTATTTATAATGGATTATTTCAAATTACTTTATTTACACAATTATTTGATATAGTTATAGTATTAACAGGTTCTGTTATCTTAATAGCTTGACCATTAATAAATCATAAATTTATAGATAATAATCTAGAATTAAATGAATCAGGTCATAATATATTAACAATAAATAATTATAGGATAAAATATTCAATAATAGTATTAATATCCACTTTAGGTTCTTTATTATTAATATCTTCTTCAAATTTAATCACTTTATATTTAAGTTTAGAATTACAATCTTTTGGAGTTTATATCTTAGCTTCTTTATATAGACATTCAGAATTAGCAATCTCTGCAGGATTAAAATATTTTTTATTAGGAAGTTTAGCTTCTTGTATTATATTATTAGGATGTGGATTAATTTATACTTTCACAGGTTTAACAAATTTAGAATCTATTTATAGTATGATATCAGTAATTGATAATAATAATAATATTTTATTAGGTTTTAGTTTAGGTTTAATATTAATTTTTATAGGTTTATTATTTAAAATAGCAGCAGCACCTTTACATAATTGAGCACCAGATGTTTATGCAGATAGTGCTACTATTATCACTACATGATTAACTATTATGCCTAAAATTTCTATTTTTTTAATATTATTGGAAATACAAACTCATATTAATTTAATAGAAAATATTAATATAATATTAGAATTAAATCCTTTAAATAATATAATAAATAATAATTATTTATGAAGTAAAAATTTATTATTAATAAGTTCATTATTATCATTATTAATAGGTACAATATTAGGTTTAGCACAATCTAAACTAAAAAGATTATTAGCCTATAGTACAATCTCACATGTAGGATTTATTTTATTAGCTTTAGCTATTAATTCTGAACAATCAATAGAAGCTTTAATATTTTATATAATACAATATACTATTACTAATTTAAATACTTTCTTAATAATAATATTATTTGGTTATATAATAAAAAATTCATTTAGAGATTTAATTCAAAGTATAATGGTTGAAGATGAAACAGGAACAGAAAATGATATTAATTATATATCTGAATTAAAAGGTCAATTTTTCTTAAATCCTGTGTTATCAATAAGTTTAACAATTTGTTTATTTAGTATGGCTGGTATACCTCCTTTAATAGGATTTTTTTCTAAACAATTTGTATTATATTCAGCAATTCAAAATGGTTATTATTTCATGTCTATAATAGCTATAATTGTAAGTATTATAAGTGCTTCATATTATTTAAAAATAATCAAAATAATATTTACAGAAGAAGTAAATAAATCTGAATATAGTGATAAAGAAATCAAAATAATAAATAATTTAAATTCTAAATCAGAAATAGATATAAGTAGTACTAATAGTTTTATTATATCTACTTTAACATTATCTATTTTATTCTTTGTTCTTAAACCATCAATTTTATTAAATAGTACAACAATACTTTGTTTATCTTTATTTAATTATTAATGAATAATTTATTAATGTTATTTATATTTGTTCCTATTTTAGCTTTAGTATTATTATTTTTAAATTTCTTATTTTCAGTTCATAGACCTGATGAATCTAAAATTTCAGCTTATGAATGTGGATATTCAGCTATTAGAAAACAAAATAGAACTGATTTCCAAATTCAATTTTATGTAGTTGCTATGTTATTTTTAATTTTTGATTTAGAAATATTATTATTATTCCCTATTGCTGTTACTTTATATAAAGTAAGTACTTTTGGTTTTAGTATAGCTTTAATTTTTTTTGTAGTATTAACTATAGGATTTATTTTAGAAATAGGTTCTGGAGCTATATCTATTACTAATTCTACACAAACTAAATATAATAAATAATCAATTTTTTTGATTTTTGATGTCTTAATTTCATTTAATTTATAATAATTTTATTATTAATTAATTTATTTTATTTATATCCCCTTGTATTCATTATAATATTTTATTTTGTGTTTTAATTTATAATAATTTAAAAAGAATATTTAAATTAAGGGGAAATCTGATAATTGGTAATCAGTTGTATTTGCATTACAAATATGATAGTTCAAGTCTATCTTTCTCCAAAATATAGTTTTATTATTTAATTATAGTTTATTTTTGGTTTTTTGTTTTAATTATTTATTTTATTTACTATTTAAATGAATAAAATTTTTAATTCAAATATAAATTATTCATCTATTATTTCATTTATATTTTATTATTTATATAATAATTTTAGTATAATATTCAAATATTATTAAAATTTAAGCCTTGATTGCTTAGTGGTCAAAGCGCTATTCTGAAGATATAGAAATGTGAGTTCAATTCTCTCTCGGGGCATTATTCTTTTTAATTTATAAATATATTAATATTATATAAAATAATAAATAATTTATAAAGCCGGAATAGTTTAATTGGTAAAACGAATTCCTTGTAAGACTTTGATATTGGTTCAAATCCAGTTTCTGGCAAATATTATTATTATTTTTAATTTAATTTTTGTTTTGTTTTGTTTTTATTAAATTTTAATATTTATAATAATAATACATTAAATATGAGTTGTAGTTTAATTTTGGAAAAACATCATTTTTTGGTAATGAATAATATCAGTTCGAATCTGGTCAACTCAGAAGATTATATAATATTTTAAATTTATTAGATATTTAATTATAAATATAAATTATTACAAAAATTATTTTAATAAAAATTATAAACTTACTTCTAAGGAAGCAGAACTTGAGTGGTTGAGTGTCTCCCTTTTAAGGAGAAAGTCCTGGTTCAAGTCCAGGTGCTTTCAATTAATAGGAATATATTTGATTTAAAATAATATATATTTATTTATCTTTAAAATCTAATCAAATATAAATATTAAACTTCAAATTATTATAAAAATATAAAATTTAAAATTTATTATAAATAAGGGCAGGTGATCCGATTGGTAATGGTGATTCTCTGTAAAAGAATTGGTTAGCACCGTAAAAGGTTCGATTCCTTTACTGCTCAATATTAAATTTATTAAAAATTTAAATGGTAGATGACAAATTGGTCAGTCGCTCCTTTTGGGTAGGAGACATATAGCATGTTCGAATCGTGCCTACCATATTTTATTTTATTTTTATACTTATATGTTTTAATTCTTTAAATAATTATTATAATAAAATTTAATCAAATTTAAATATAACTTTGGTATTATGGCAGAGAGGTTATTGCGGAGTACTGTTAATACTTTTTTTCATAGGTTCGAGTCCTATTAATGCCTTATTATTTGATATAATTTTTGTTTTATTTATTTTAAATTTTTATTTATTATAATTAATTAATAAATTAATTTATTTTTATTATTTTATAAAGTATATTAAAATTTAATAAAATATATATAAAAGAATAATAAATAAGCGAACATGTTGAAATTGGTAAACAATCTCTTCTTAAGCAAGAGTGGAAGTAATTCCTTAAGAGTTCAAGTCTCTTTGTTCGTATACGTTTTACAACAATAGTGTTTAATTTTTTAGAATTTTGAATTTAATTTAATTAAATTATATTTAGACAGTTTAGTGTAACGGTTTGCACACTAATCTCATTAGTTAGTAGAAGGGTTCGATTCCCAATCTGTCTTACTTAAGTATATAAGAGGTCAAAAACATTAGAAATGTAAATAAAACGCTTATGGTTGTTTACTATAACATATTTTCATTGGTGATTTAAGTTAAAAACATTAAAAACTTAGTTTCTTGTTTAACTTATTATTACTATGGAGACTCTATTAAGCTATATTCAATTTCAATGTTAGATTGAATTAGGGGTAGAAGACCAGGTGAAGATCCAATAAACCCAGATAATAACAGATTTACTCCATGAGTAGATAGATTTGGTTTAAACAGAAATAATAACAACGTTCTGCCTATTTCAGAAATTTTAGATGATGAAGCTATCCAACTTGACTCTGCTAAAATCATATCAGACCCAGCAACCTCTCAAGTGGACCATTATTTTAAAGACAAAGGGAAAGATACTTTAAAATCCCCAGTTTTAACCTCACCAAGTTTAGAAAATTTAAATGCACAAGTTGCAGAAACTTGATCTAGATCCGATTCACCTGAATCAACTTCATCTGGTGGTACAGTTAAACCAATCATTGGTGCATCTAGTAATGTGACTCAAGAGAACTTTGAAGTAACTAACAACCCTTCTAGTGGCATCCTTAAACCTGATGCAATTCCTAAATCAATGGTAAGCGATCTACCACTTGTAACTGAACTCACAACCTTAATGATACCTAAATTTAATTGAAAAAATCCAATTAACGATAAAAATTGAAGAGCTAATGCAAGTAAGGAACTTTTAACTAAGATTGTTTTTATTGAAGTAGTTTTCAATAGTTAAAATGAATTAGAAAGAGAAACTGCTGATCAAATGGTTGATGAATTATGTCAGATTATAAATGCTTATGATCGAATGTCATCTAAATTTGATGCTTTAAAAATAGATCAACCTGATTTAGATGAAAGAAAGTTTCAAAGAATTAGAGAGTTTGCCTTCTTCATAAGAGATTGATTAGGAATAAATTCCTAAATCAATGGTAACAAACCTTCCACCACTTTCAATTGAAATACCATCTTTAATGCAACCTAAATTTAAATGAAGAAATCCAATTGATGATCAGAATTGAAGATCTAATGCAAGTAACGAACTTTTAACTAAATTCGAGTTTATTGAAGGGGTTTTCAATAGTTAAAATGAATTAGAAAGAGAAACTGCTAATCAAATGACTGATGAACTAATTCACATTATGCAAGCTTATGATTTATCAGCAGCTAGGTTTGAATCCTTGACAATTGATCATCCTAACTTAGACGGAAGAAAATTACAAAGAGTCAAGGAATTCTCCTTTTACCTTAGAGATTGAATAAGAGATTATAGCACTAAAATCTTTCCAACTCACGCTATTAACATTCCATTAGGTAGTGTTAATGACAACCCTCAACAACTAGGGAATATCTTTAGAGATTAACCTTCTCACTAAACAAGGATTAATTTATTTTATTTTTATTCATTTATCTCTTGAAATTAGTAAGTAACATTTATGTGAGACAATTAATACATGTCCCAAAGGAAATTAAATTAAACAATTTAATCGACTTTTAATGAATACAATCAATTTAAACAATGTATCTAGAGAAAGCATTACTTTCTTGAAAGATGTTAACAAATCTATCAATTTTCCAATTAATGGTGAATTTAAATATTGCGTAATTAGAGATCTGGATATAAGATTAATAAATAGTTTTGTAAGTAATTTATTACCTGATGCTCTTTACACTGTTATACCATCCATTTCAACTACTTGTGCTATAGATAAACCATTTTTAGTTTTATCTAGACAATTTTTAGTTACTAAACATTCACAACCTAACATAATTGACGATTTTGTAAGAGATCAATTTAGGTTTGCAATACAGGAATTCAAATTTTACTTGGAAAATAGAAAAAGATGATTTTTAATTTTTAAACACAAAAGAGTTCATTTTAATGACAATAAATCGATGAAATTTGGTGACCTCCAAACTGTTCGATTAATTATTGGGTTAGAATTAATTTTGTTTTGTTTTGTTGTTAGCGGTTTTACTTAGAGACACTATCCCCTTTACCAACCGAGGGTAGTTGCCTTTCTAACGGTTTTATTGAGCTTAATTGGCTGTGGATACTAGTTTTTTGTTTTTTTTGATGAATTTCTCCACCTTTAACTTCTACGTTGATAGATTCTCAAGGATCAATATCCTCGACATTAAGTAAAGTATTAGTCTCAATATTAGTCTCAGGTAAATCTTCTTCTTCATCATCGTTAACATCGTCATCAAATAAATAAAAGAGTATAAATGTTGCGTACGATCTTATTCAAAACAATAAAAGAGTATACATGTGTATACACTTTGTAGTATTTTATAAAGTTAAAGGTTTAACTCATGATAGACTATTAATGATTTTGAATCTTTACTTAAAAGAAAAGTTTTTTACAAAGATTTCAAACTAAATGATTTAAAAATCTTAGTGAAGGACATATAATATTGTTAAATCAAATTTATACTTTAAAGGTTATTGATAATAAAAAAAGTTAATATATGAAGATAATAAATTAGTTAATACAGTTCCATATATCATTGATTTTAATAAAAGTGTTGATAATTAATACTTTAACTCATGTTTGTTTTCAATTTATTAATTTAAACCCCATATTATTAATATTTAATTATAATAAGGTCTTTTAGTATAATGGTCGTACAGCTACCCTTCAAGTTGCTAGTGTCAGTTCGAATCTGGTAAAGGCTACATATTTATATAAGTATTCTAATATTTAATAAAAAACAAAATAAAATATTATTATTATTATATAAAGTTAATAAAAATCAATCTGTATTAATCCAAATATATTTATAACTTAATTTATAATTCATTTTAAATAAATAAAAATTTAATTTAATATAATTATATTATTTTTAAATAGTTATTCGTTATTAAATTGATTAATTTAGTACTAATTTTAGAAACAAATAAATATAAAAACAAAATGTTACATAATTTAAATTTAATAATAAATTCACCATTAGAACAATTTGAAGTAAGTAGTTTAATAAGTATAATAGCACCTATATTTGGTTATATAAATATAACATTAAGTAATTTAGGTTTATATTCTTTATTAATATTATTTATTATACTAAGTTTACATATCATTACTAATAATGAAAATAAAATTTTACCATCAAAATGAAGTATAGCCATAGAAAGTATATTTACAACTATTAACACAATGGTAAGAGAACAATTAGGTAAAGAAATTTATTTACCTTTTATTTATTCATTATTTTTCTTTATATTAATAAGTAATTTAATAGGTAATATTCCTTATTCATATACTATAACAACTTCTGTAATAGTAACAATAGGATTATCATTTACAATCTTAACAGGTGTAACTATACTTGGATTAAATATTCATAAATTACATTTTTTCTCATATTTTGTACCATCTGGGACTCCTTTAGCTTTAGTACCCTTATTAGTGTTAATTGAAACTGTTTCTTATTTAGCTAGAGCTTTATCTTTAGGTATAAGATTATTTGCTAATATGGTAGCTGGACACTCTTTATTAAAAATTTTATCTACTTTCTTATATCAAATGTTTAATAGTAGCTTTATTATAGCTATATTCACTTTAATTCCTTTTGCATTCTTCTTAGCTTTATGTGGATTAGAAGTAGCTGTATCTATTATTCAAGCTTATGTATTTGTATTATTAGTTATATCTTATATAAAAGATGCTATCTACTTACACTAATTTAATTTTTAAATTTAAATAGATTAAAATTTTGATTTTGTTGTTTGTATACCCCCTTTCAATTCAAAGAAGTTTAAAATATAAATTAATTCTAAAAAATTATTAAAAATTCTAATATAAATAAGGAATAGTTTACATTGGAAAGTTAAAACGATTGCTAATTGTTCGGGTTAATCCCTTAGGTGTTCGACTCACCTCTATTCCGTTTAAATTTTAATAATTCAAATTTATTGAAAAATAATTTAATTTTTAAATTTAAATTTTGTTTTGTTTTTGTTTTTGTTTTGAATTAATAAACCAAAAAATAGAGGAGTAAAAATGCAAAGTGAGGATTGTTGTATGGATTGACGACTTTATTCAACTAATGCTAAAGAAATTGGAACTCTTTACTTAGTATTTGCAATATTTGCAGGTATGATAGCTACAGGATTTTCAGTTTTAATTAGATTAGAATTATCTTCACCTGGAGTTCAATTTTTACAAGGAGATCATCAATTATTTAATGTTATAATAACTGCACATGGATTATTAATGTTATTCTTTATGGTAATGCCAGCATTAATTGGAGGTTTCGGTAATTATTTCTTACCTATCCATATTGGAGCTCCTGATATGGCATTTCCAAGATTAAATAATATTAGTTTTTGATTATTACCACCTTCATTAATATTATTATTACTTAGTGCATTAGTAGAAAATGGTGCAGGGACAGGATGAACAATTTATCCACCATTATCAGGAATTTTAGCACATTCAAGTGGTTCTGTTGATTTAGCTATTTTTAGTTTACATTTAACAGGGGTATCTTCATTATTAGGAGCTATTAATTTTATTACTACAGTTTTAAATATGAGAACTAATGGTATGAGTTTACATAAATTATCATTATTTGTATGAAGTATATTTGTAACTGCTATTTTATTATTATTAGCTTTACCTGTTCTAGCTGGTAAATTAATACTGCCAGCTTTAAATCCGGCTATTTGCTGGGAACTGTTTCATTTAATAAATTCTAATGACACACAATCAGCAGGAAACTTATTAGATTTGAATCTTTTAAGGATCCTCAGAGACTATACGCCGGAATTAATTTGTTGTAATATTTTTCCATTTACTAATGTCAAAACAAAAAAAATCATAAATTATAAAGATTCATTTAATTTAAATTTAAGTTCTTATTTAGCTGGTTTAATTGAAGGTAATGGTTCTATAATAGTACCAAAAACAGAAAGATCACCTAAAGGTAATATTAATTATCCTTCAATTCAATTTTTTTTTCATTTAAAAGACTTACCATTAGCTTTAATGATCCAAAAAGAAATAAAAAATGGATCACTATATAGAAAAAAAGGAGTAAATGCTTATATTTTAACTATTAATAATTATAAGGGATTAATATTATTAACTTCATTATTAAATGGTAATATGAGAACTCCTAAAATTTATAACTTATATAGTTTAATTGATTGATTAAATTTCAAATTAGAAGTAATTAATATTTCTAAAAAACCTTTAAATGATAGTCCTTTAGATTCTAATGCTTGATTATCTGGTTTTATTGAAGCTGATGGTCATTTTTCTGTAAGAACAACTTCTAATTCTAAACATTCAAGAGTAGAATGTAAATTTGAATTAAGTAAAAGACAAAATGATCATAATGATAGAAATAATTTAAATTTTATAGAAATTATCGCTAATTTCTTACTTTCTTCAGTTAAAGCTATTAGAGTAAATAAACCTAAACCAGAATATAGAGTAAGAACAACTAATTTAAATGGAAATTTAATTTTAGAAAGTTATTTAAAAACATTTCCATTATTTGGTAGTAAATATTTAGATTCTGAAGATTGAATAAAAGTATTAGATACATTTAAATCAGGTCAATTTAAACATCAAACAAAAATTGAAGAAATTAATTTAATTAAATCTTGTATGAATGATAACAGAACTATTTTTACTTGAGATCATTTAAATAAATTTTACAACTTAGATTAATAAGATATAGTCCCAACATACATGTAAATGTATGAGTATTTACCTTAAACATAAATATCTACATGATAAATTAAATTAATTTACTTTATCTAATAATACCAGATTAAATGTTAATGAGACTGTTGTAACTGACAAGACAGTCATTGGATATTATTCAGTAAATCAAGAAATTAAGGGTATAACAATGTTATTAACAGATAGAAACTTTAATACTAGTTTCTATGATCCAGCAGGAGGTGGAGATCCTATATTATTCCAACATCTTTTTTGATTCTTTGGACATCCTGAAGTTTATATTTTAATTATACCTGGATTTGGTATAATTAGTCAAATTATATCTACATTCTCAGGTAAACCAATATTTGGTTACTTAGGAATGGTATATGCTATGTTCTCTATTGGAATATTAGGTTTCTTAGTATGATCTCACCATATGTTTAGTGTAGGTTTAGATGTAGATACAAGAGCTTATTTCACTGCTGCTACAATGGTAATTGCTGTACCAACAGGTATTAAAATATTCTCTTGAATTGCTACATTATATGGTGGTAGTTTAAGATTTACAACACCTTTAATATTCGCATTAGGATTCTTAGCTTTATTCACAATAGGAGGTGTTACTGGAGTAGTTTTAGCTAATGCTTCATTAGATTTAGCTTTACATGATAGAATTAAAAAAGATTCTCATTATATCCATAAATTTTGAGTTGGTTTAATGGATGGTGATGGTAGTATTCAAGTTAATCACTGAAGACATAAAAGTCTTCAATACAGATTAGTTATTAAATTAAAATATTATATTGAAAATGTATTAATGTTAAATTTAATAAAATACCACATCGGAGGAAATGTGAGAGTAATTGAAGATAATAAATTTATTATTTGAGATGTTAACGATAGAAAACAAATTCAAAGAATAATTGAAATATTTGTTTCTTATCCTCCCATGACTACCAGATTAAGAACTCAATTAGCATTTATGTTAGAATGTTTTCAACAAAATAATGTTGTATGATATTTAAATGCTAGAAATCAAAAATATCTTAATCCTAATCTAGATATAGTTAAAATTGATAATAATTATTTTAATGCATGATTATCTGGATTTATAGAAGCAGAAGGTTGTTTTTTAATAAGAGATAAATCTAATAGTCATTCATTTTCTATTGGTCTAAACAACGATAAATATATTTTAGAAGCAATTAAAAATCATTTTGAGATTAAAAATGAAATTAGAAAAATAAATAATAAATTTTTATTTATTGAAATTTATAGAAAATTAACTTTAATAAAATTTATTAATCATTGCATTAACTATCCTTTGTTAGGAGAAAAAAGACTTTCATTTACTAAATTTAGAGATCTTTTTAAATAAGTGTCCTGTTGTCTTACCACTGTGATAAATAAAATTAAATTTTAAGGGAAAATAAAAAACAAAAACAAAAACAAACAAACAAACAAACAAACAAACAAACAAACATTTTTACAAACAAATATAAACTAAAATTTATAATCTATTTTCAGTAATTAGTAATTCTTATTTTACTCTAGGAACACAAAACAAAATTTAATTTATTAAATTAAAACAAATTTTTACTAGACTCTATTCAATTCAGCATTATAAATCTGATTTGTTTGTCTAGTTACACTCTAATATTAAAGAATTAAAAGTATTAATAAAAAACAAAAATGAATAACATCTTATCACTTGACAACAATTTAACTTATTATGGTATTATCGGTTGTGGATTTATCTTAGGCTGTACTTTATATTACTTAATTAAAAGTAATAATACACCTATACCTTCTAAAAATATAGAAGCTTTCACATACGAAGAGATAGAAGCTATAAAGAACGAATATGGAACTCCAGTAACTACAATAAGTATCGAAGATATAGAGGCTATTATTGACAGTGAATCTGATACAGATACAGCCTCTGATTATCAAAGTACAACTGATACTGAAAGTACATTAGATATTGATATAGGAGAATTAGATTTATATTTCATGCCAAATGTAGATTTTGATGTATGTTCAATTCAGGAATTAAAACACTTTGAATTAAGTAGCATATTTGCTCAAGAACTTATTGAACATGATATAAATTCTGATGAATTAATGGAATTAATCTGTATGTTTACAAAAGAACAATTAATGACAAATTCGATTAATGATTTTATCTATTGAGTAATATCGATTCTACCACCACTTTAAGTAAATTATTACTTAAAAGAGTAAACAAGACAAAATAAAGAAATTTATTATTAAATGTTGTTTGTTTACATTTTACCTTTATTACCCCATATTTGAGTAGGAGAACTCATTTACCATTAACTTCCTCCATATTTCTGGAATCAAATTATATAAATTTATTATAAAATGTTGTTTTGTTTACATTTTTCCTTATCAAATTAAAATTTATCGGTAATATAAAAAAAATTATATATTGCTAACGGTGAAACCTTTAAAATGGAAATAAAGCAATTTCCATGCTACAAATTTTAAAGGCAATACCGTGGAAACCAAACTATAAATAATTATTATTTGTAGAAGTAGGATCCGTAGAGACTATACGTGGTAGTCGAACGTTAATTAAGTTTAATAATTAGATAAGATATAGTCCGAACCTCATTGTAAAATGAGTATAAGTTTAGAAAGACTTATTATGTAGTAGCTCACTTCCATTACGTATTATCAATGGGAGCTGTATTTGCTATATTTGCAGGATTTTATTACTGAGCACCTAAAATAATAGGTAAATCATATAATGAATTATTAGGTAAAATTCATTTTTGAACATTATTTTTTGGAGTAAATATTACTTTCTTCCCTCAACACTTTTTAGGTTTAGCTGGTATGCCTAGAAGAATTCCAGATTATCCAGATGCCTTTAGTGGATGAAATCAAATATCAAGTTTTGGTTCATTAATTTCAATAATGGCTACTGTATTATTTGGTTATATTATTTATGATATTTTTGCTAATGGAAGTCCAGTTAATAATAATCCTTGAAGTGTACCTTCTTATTTTACATCTACAGAACAATTTAATAATGAAACAGAAACAGCTACAACATTAGAATGAACTTTACATAGTCCTATTCCATTACATGCTTTCAAAATGTTACCTGTTCAATCTTAAATTGAGATTTAATATTAAGTTAAATTTAGCTTAAAACTTATTTAATTTAAATTAAATAAACAGTTCATTTTACTAAAATTTACCCCCTTTCATTTAATATTTATTATTTAGAAGATTATATTAATTCTAATCTTTTTTATTTTTTAATTAAATTAAAGAATATTTAATAAGAATTAATTATAACAAATATTTAAAATTAAAAATTATAAATTAAAACAAATTTGTTTTGTAATATAAAATTAATTATAAATAGTGATTAAATAACAGAACAAAGTATAAAATTTTTAATCAATAATTAATATTTAAATCATTTCGTTTTAATAAAAATTTATTAAATTTATTAAATTGAATTTAAAGAATAAAAATCAATAACACACACAAATAAATTTAAGACTGTAGCATAATTGGTAATGCAATTCGCTCATAATGGATGGTATAAGGGTTCAATTCCCTTCGGTCTTATAAAAATTTAATATAATTTTATTATAAATAAATTATAGGGTACTTGGTCGAGTCTGGTTTATGGCGCTCGTTTTGAAAACGAGTACTTGAATAAAGTCGTGAGTTCAAATCTCACAGTGTCCGATGAAAAGAGAATTAAAACAAAAACAAAAACAAATTTGTTTGATATTTTAATTTTTATAATTACTAAAAATTTAATAAATATAATGAATTAGAATTAAGAACTTTAATTAATTTAATTTAAATTATCAAATATTAATTAAATATAATAATATATAAAAATATTTTATAAAAGAAGAGGATAATTATAAAAACCTCTGTAAAGAGTATAATATTTATATTTATTATTAAATAAATCCCCTTAAATCATTCTTTTTATTATTTATAAAATTATAATTTAAAATAAATAAATTAAAAATTAATAATAAAATCTTATTATTATAAATCTATTTAATTTTATTAATACAACCCAAATTAATAATAAATAGACACTCTAGTCGCAAAATCGTATAAATCCCAAATCAAAAATGCTTAGTTTATTATTATTAATACCTATAATAGGTAGTTTGTTATTATTAACAATACCTGAAGATTCTATAGAAAATCAAATAAGAATGAAAAGAATAACATTAATAACAATGTTAATAAATTTCTTAATTTCAATATATATATGATTAGAATTTGATTCAAGTACTAGTCAATATCAATTTGTATTTGAATTTATAGAATTAAGTTATTGTCATTTAAATATAGGTATAGATGGTATATCGTTATATTTTGTATTATTAACAACATTTGTAAGTCCTATAGCTGTATTATCTAATTATAATAATATAAATAATAATTTAAAATATTTTTTAATATCATTTTTATTATTAGAAACATTACAAATAGGAGTATTTGTAGTATTAGATTTATTATTATTTTATATATTCTTTGAAAGTGTATTACCTATCTTATTTTTAATAATTATAGTATATGGTTCAGGAGAAGCTAGAATCAGATCAGGTTTATTATTATTTTTATATACTTTAGCTGGATCTTTATTTATGTTATTAGCTATACTTCAAATATATAGTTATGTAGGATCAACTGATTTTCAAATAATCTCATTATCAGAAATTAATTTAGATAGTCAAAAAATCTTATGATTAGGATTCTTTATAGCTTTTGCAGTAAAAACTCCATTATGACCTTTAACTGGATGATTATATAGAGCTCATGCTGATAGTCCTTTAGCTGGTTCTATTTTATTAGCTGCTACTATATTAAAATTTGCTACTTATGGTTATTTACGAGTTTTAATTAATTTCTTACCTGATGCTACTAATTATTTCTCTCCTTTAATTCAAACTATTGCTATTATAACTTTAATTTATGCTTCTTTAGCTACTATAGTTCAACAAGATACTAAAGCTTTAATTGCTTATTCAAGTATTGCACATATGAGTGTTGTTATATTAGGATTATTTTCTAATACAATTCAAGGTATTGAAGGTGCTATTTTATTAGCTTTAGCTCATGGATTTGTTTCTCCTGCTTTATTTATTTGTGTTGGAGGTATAATTTATGATAGAACAGGAACTAGAATTATTCATTATGTAAGAGGTTTAGTAACTTATATGCCTGTATTTACTATATTATTTTTCATTTTCACATTAAGTAATACTGGTATACCATTAACTTTAAATTTCTTAGGTGAACAATTATCTTTAATTGGAATATGAGAAAGAAGTCCTATTATTGCAGCTTTAGGTGCTACTGGTATTGTTTTATCTGCTATTTATTCTATTTATTTATATAATAGAATTTCTTATGGTACTTATTCTCCTCATTTAAAACCTATTAAAGATATTTCTAGAAGAGAATTTATTTTATTAATAACTTTATTATTTCCTACTGTTTTATTAGGTATTTTCCCTAATGTTATATTAGATGGTTTACATTTTTCTATTTCTACTTTACTTTTTAATGTTTAATTCTAATAGTTTGGATTTAAATTTTAGAATTTAATTATTATTTTATATTTACCCCCTTTTTAATTATAATAAAAATTTATGTATTATTAAAAAATAATTCAAATAAAAGAGCATAGTATTAACGGTTAGTATGACGATCTTCAAAATCATTGGTAGGTGTTCGAATCACCTTGCTCTTGTTTAAATTTAATTTATGAATAAATTAAGGGATCTTAGCTTAATTGGTAGAGTTTCTAATTGTCATTTAGAAGGATTCCAGTTCGAATCTGGTAGATCTCGCTTTATATTATTAATAAAAATAAATTAAATTAATGACATGATAATATATAATTTTATTATTTATTAAAACAAAATTAATAATATAAAAATTTGAATAAATTATTTATAAATTATTATAATAATAATCTGATTTTTATAGTTAATGAATTATTTTATAAATTTATATTATTAAAAATTTGATTAAATAATTGTCTTCGTTATTAAAATATTTAATTTTAAAGTTAAAATATTTTAGTACTAATTTTAGGAACAAAATTAAAGTTAATTAAAAATGAAAATAAATACAATATTAATTAATATAAATATTAGTAATATTAGTTTAATTTTAATACTATGTGATTTAATATTCTCAAATTATACTATTAACATATTAATAGAATTAATCACATTTCTAATAATTCAAATAATATTAAAAATTCATTATAAACAAAATAAAATAAATTATAATGATTCTCAATTATTATTTAAAGTTATATTTCTAAATATTTTATTATATTATTTAATTTATATTTATATGATAAATAATGTAATTTATATGGATAATACTGAATATTTAACTTTATATAATAATATTTATATTAAAGGATTAAATTCTTTAGTTAACAAATATGGAGAACTTATTGCATATGCTGTTGGAGTAAAATTATCTAGTATTTATTTAAAAATATTACCAACTGAACCAACATTTTATTTTCATTTTGGTTTAGGAGTAGGACCTACTTTAGATTTAACAGTTCATCAAGAATTATATGATTCACCTGGAGATTCTAGTTTTAAAAATTATGTATTATTAACTGTTGAAAAAGTAGAAGATCATATTGATTTTCTTAAAAATATGGTACCCTATCATCATAAACATTATAAAATATCTAAAATGACAAATATGGAAAATAATACTACTATTATAAGTGGAGATGCTCCAACTAATATTAATGTAGTAAATATTCATTGTTCTTTAGAACCTGGAGAAATTTATGTTAATTTTTTTAACTTGATTGAAATTTTAGTTTTTGTTATTTCAGTTATTTTTTATTTTGTATTTTTAAGTTTTTTAGTTATTTTTTTAATTATTAAATTTATTAATTTTATTAAATTTATTAGATTTATTATATTTTTATATTATTCTAATTAGAATATTTATTTAGATTTTTATATTTTATTCAATTTTTAATATTAATTAAATTGAAAATTTTTATTAAATAATCATAAAAAAAATACACATAAATTCAAATTAATATTATATTTTTATAAATTTACCCCCTATTAATTCCAAATAAATTAATTAATATCTAAAGTATATTAGTAAATAATTAAATAATTATTTGTTTTTGTTTTTTAATTAATTAAAATAATATTAAAATTTAAACGAGTATAGTTAAGTTGGTATAACCTCTACCTTCCAAGTAGATGTGATCAGTTCGAATCTGATTACTCGTATTAACAATAATTAAATAAATTATTTGATTAAATTCTAATTAAATAAAATAAATTCATAAAAATTTGAAGAAGTAATAATTAAATTAAATTTAAAAATCAAAATTATTAAATATTTTCTTAATAAATTAAATGGTAATAATAAAAGTGTATGTTATTAAAATATATAATATAATTTAGACGCTATTATAAAAATTGATAACACAAAAATGTTAGCAGCAGCAAAATACATTGGTGCAGGTTTAGCTTGCTCAGGTTTAATTGGAGCTGGAGCAGGAATTGGTTTAATCTTCTCTTCATTAATCGCTTCAACAGCTAGAAACCCTCAAATAAGAGGTCAATTATTCAGTTTTGCAATCTTAGGATTCGCTTTAGCTGAAGCTACTGGATTATTCTCTTTAATGATTGCTTTCTTATTATTATATTCTTAGTTTTATTAAGAAATATTTAATAATATTAAATAATTCATTTTTATATTTAACCTTATTTGGATTTAATAATTCATTTTGATTATTTAATCAAATTAATTAATTAAAAACAATTTATCCCCTTTTAATTTTTGGTTTTTAATATTAAAATTTTAAGTATAAAAGATATTTATTATTTTAGAAGTCTAAAAGTTCTTTATTATTTCATAAAAATACATAAACTAAAATTAATTAATACAGTACTAAAAGTATAAGATATTGCTTAATTACTTAAGTACATTCTGAATAGTCTTAACTGATTTTGATTTTTAACAGATTATAATCAAATTCATTTATTAATTAAATAAATTAATTAAATTAATACATAAAATCATTTGTCTCAAAATTCTTTAATTATATATCAAACACAAAAAACAAAAATGAATAACAAAATTAAAATTAATTCAAATATTAAATTAAGTCCTATTTATGGAGCACCTATGTTAAGAAAACATCCAAATAAAGGAATAATTATCTTCTTTGTAGAAAATATAATACAAATGTATAAGGAAATAGAATTAGAAAGAAAAAAATATGTAAGTAGAAAAAAATCTAATAAAAATTTACAAACAATAATTGATTTAAGTGATATGATAGTTAAGTCTAATCAATCTCAATTAAATTTATTAAATAAAAATAATTTAAATAATTTAAATAATGAATTGACTAACACAAAATTAAATGAATTAAATGAATTAAATGAATTAAATGAATTAAATGAATTAAATGAATTAAATGAATTAAATGAATTAAATGAATCAAAATCAATATTAATGAATGAACAGCAATATATAGGTTTACTTAGTCCCTTTAATTCTAAATTAGCAAGTTATACTAATCATATTTATACATTTACTAATAGACCTTATAAACAAATAAATCAAAATTTAAATAATATATATATAATATGTGAATCAGCTTTTCTTAATATGTCCAGTTTAATTAGTCAACCAATAGTATTAATTAATCCAAATTTAATCAAAATTACATTATTTTTTTATTGAAAACCTTTAAGAAAAATATATAACAGTAGTGAAATATATTCTAAATTTTTAATATTTTATTATAATAAATTAGAAATATTAGTTAAATTATTAAGTAAATTATTTAAAAAATCAGTAGAATTAGAATTAATAAGAATTTATTCACCACAAAATGAAAGTAATATATTAGCTAATCTTATTGGTATATTAAGTCTTTTTATTAAAATTAGAAAAATTAATATGAAATTATTTAAAGTAAGTAAAACTAAAAATCTTAATAAAGGAATTAGTAATAGATTTAGTAATAATAAATTACCTTCTTTTATATCTGGAATTTATTTAAAATTAGCAGGTAGAGTTTCAACACAAAATTTACAAAGAAGAGTTAAAGCTAAAATAGTTCAAAAAGGTAGTTTAGCTAGAACTAGAGCTAGATTAATTAATACTAATAGATTTGTTAATAAAAATAAAAGAGGTACATTCAGTATTACTATTAAAACTGGTCATATTATTAATGATTAATTCTTATTATTTAATTCAATTTTATATATTATACTTAAATTTTATTTTAATAAAATTAATTTTATTATTTGAATAAATTACTCAAGACTTTCTACCCCCCCCCCAGAAATTTAAATATTCTTTATTCTATAATTTTTATAAATTTATTATTTTATACTCAAATTAGACAGTAAATTATATAATTATAAATAATAAAAAATATTAAAATTGATTATTAAAAACCAAAAAAAAACACACTTCGTATGAGGGGCTTACCCCCGCTTTTACTATTCTAAAGGGGGTATCATTTAACCGATAAGCGTAAAAATGATTGATTTAAGATTTCGTTTCTTTTCTGATAAGAAGCAAAAATGAATTGAATTTTTAGAAAATCCCTTTAAAGGGATATTAAGGTCTAAAATTAAATCCGCTTTGTAGGTAGATATTAAGTCCTTTTTAAAAAACACACATCAATATCAATTACAAAAAGAAAAAAAATAAAGAAAATCAGAAAAATAATACTTTTAAAACTACATTAAATTAAAAGTATATCCTTTTACCTAGCTTAAAACACAAAAAATTATAATCAAATGATACTTTCAGTAATTAATCCTATCTATTTTAATCTAGATATAATAAAGTTTATTAAATTTATATTAAATTTTTAATTAATTATTAAAATTAAATTATAAGTAAATATGACTTCTATAATAGAAATTAAAAGTATAATTTTAATTATTACACTTTAGTATTCAATAAAACAAATTTTTTTTTAAGATAATGAATAAAATAAACAGAAATCAATTTCAAGCTTTCCCATACCATTTAGTAGAACCATCTCCATGACCAATCTTAGTTAGTTTTTCATTATTAAGTTTAACTCTAGGAGCTGTAATGTATATGCAAGGCTTTACTTATGGAGGTCAATTATTAAGTTTAGGTTTTACTTTAACGGTTTTTGGTATGATACTTTGATTTAGAGATATTATAACAGAAGGTACTTATTTAGGACATCATACAATACAAGTACAAAAAGGTTTAACAATAGGAGTAGTATTATTTATTATTAGTGAGGTATTTGCTTTTTTAAGTGTATTTTGAGCTTTCTTCCATTCTAGTTTAGCTCCTACAATCGAAATAGGAGGAGTATGACCTCCACAAGGTATAACACCATTAGATCCTTTTGCAATACCATTATTAAATACTATATTATTATTATCATCTGGTGCATTTGTAACTTATGGACATCATGCTTTAGTTCAAGGAGATAGAAAAGGAGCTATCTTAGGTACATTATTAACAATAATTTTTGCTATAATATTTACTGCTTTACAATATTATGAATATTCAGAATCAAGCTTTACAATGAGTGATTCAGTATATGGAACAGTATTTTATGCTTCTACTGGTTTACATGGATTACATGTTATTATTGGTACATTATTTATTTTAGTAGGTTTTATTAGATTAATTAATTATCATTTAACTGATACACATCATCAAGGACATGAAGCTGCTATTTTATATTGACACTTTGTAGATGTAGTTTGATTATTCTTATTTATAGCTGTTTACTACTGAGGTGGTAACTAATTTATAAATCAGAATTAATAATCTAATAAATTTAATTCATTAAATATTTAATTAATTAATTATTTTATTATATTATCAAAGATTAATTATCTTTTTTTAAATTTTATTATCCCTTTTCATTTGAATTTATTTATAAATAAATTAATAATCAGCTAAACAAATATTAGTTTATTTGTAATTAGCAAGTAATATTTATAAATTTTGTTTTTATTTTGTTTTTGTTTTTGTTTTTTTAAATAAAATAAATAAAATAAAAAAGGATTTATATTATAAATATTAGACAATTAATACAAGTTCCAAAGGGTATATCATACAATAATACTATGAATTTATCATTATTTTTATTTTTAATAGGTATATTAGGTTTTATTTTAAATCGAAAAAATATAATATTAATGATTATTGCTATAGAAATAATGTTATTAGCAGTAACTATGTTATTATTATTATCTAGTTTTAGTTTTGATGATGGAATAGGACAAATATTTAGTATATTTATAATTTCATTAGCTGGAGCTGAATCAGTAATAGGTTTAAGTATTATTGTTGCAGTTTATAGAATAAAAGGAAATATTTTAATTAGACAAGAAACTTAATGTATTTAACAATTTTAATTTTACCTTTATTAGGTTCATTTGTATCAGGATTTTTAGGTCGAAAAATAGGAGTAACAGGATCTCATATAATAACTTGTACTTGTTTAATATTATCTAGTATATTAGCAACTATTGCTTTTTATGAAGTAGGGTTATGTTCAAGTCCAGTAAAAATCTATTTATTTAATTGAATAGATTCAGAATATATGACTATATCTTGAGAATTTTTATTTGATCAATTAACTGTATCAATGTTTATTCCTGTATTATATATATCTTCATTAATTCATATATTTTCAACAGATTATATGGCTGAAGATCCTCATAATCAAAGATTTTTCTCTTATTTATCTTTATTTACTTTCTTTATGTTAGTTTTAGTTTCTGGAGCTAATTATTTTGTAATGTTTGTAGGTTGAGAAGGTATTGGAATTGTATCTTATTTATTAATTAATTTCTGATTTACTAGAATACAAGCAAATAAAGCAGCAATATTAGCTTTATCTATGAATAGAGTAGGAGATATGGGATTAAGTATTGGTTTTTTTGCATTATTTGCTTTATTTGGATCTTTAGATTATGCTACAATATTTAGTTTAGTTCCATTTATGAATGAAATAGCTATAACAATAATAGGTTTATTACTTTTAACAGGAGCTATGGCAAAATCAGCTCAAATACCATTACATTCTTGATTACCTGGAAGTATGGAAGGTTTTAAAGGTGTAAAACATTATATTCTAATTATTATTTGTATTTTAAGTTTCTATTTGACCGATTGATCAGATGTTAAATATTTATCATTAGTCCCTATTATTCATTCAATTCCTGAGTTAACATTAAACACTATTACCGGGAATATGTTAGGTGATGGAAGTCTTAGTCTATCCAAATCAAAAAAAGGAAAAGCTAAATACTCTATGACTATGGATGTTTACTCTTTAAATTATTTAAATCATTTAGATCAAACTATTTATAGTCAAATTAAAGATACAAAATTTTATGCTTATCCAAATAACTTACTTCCTCAACATAGAGGAAAAAAAATAACTCATTATCATTTTAAAACTAAAACACATCCTTTATTTACAGCTTTACATAGTTTATGATATAAATGAGATAATATTGAAAATAAATTTATAAAAATTGTTCCCTTAAATATATTTGATATGTTCTCAGAAGTATCTTTAGCTTATTGAATAATGGATGATGGTTATTTCGATTCTCATGGAAGAACTCAAACAGTTCTTCTTTGCACTGAATCATTTACTAAAGAAGAGTGTATCATTCTTCAATCAGTTTTAGACAAATTAGATATAAAATCATCTTTAAAAATAAGAGATAAAATTAATAATAGATATAGAATTAGGATATCTAAAACTAGTATTGATAGAGTTATATTTTTAGTAAAACCATATATGCATACAGACTTTTTATACAAATTAGGAATATAATTGTTTTAAATAGGGCCTTCCTTAAACTTCACTATATGCTGGAACACCTTAAAGCTTTAAGTACTCATCTAATTTAAATAATTAAATAGATAGTCAAAATCTTAAAGATGTTACAATGGGCAATCAGCAGGAAACCAACAAAATAAAACACATCAATAACAAACAACAACAAACAACAACAAACAACAAAATATTTCACTATAAAACCCCCAATTAAATTTAAGAAATTTAAATTTTCATCCGAAAATTCACTTAGTTATATACCCCCTCCTTCACTTTAAATTTGAAATCAAAGTAAAGGTATAAGAGATAGATAGTTTTATATTAAATATAAAAGTGTGAATAGAACAAAGTTTAGATTAAAAGAGATTAACAGATTCATCAATTATTATATAAATTTGTGGATGGTGGTCAAGAGGGATCAAATTTATATTGGTTTTTCAACGATAGTATGCCCCCAAGGCTTATCGTTAAAGTGGTCTGTAGATAAGATGAGGTCAAGCTTTTCGTTGTTGTTTAAAATCTTATTTTGTTGTTTGTTTAAAATTTATTTTAAGTAGGATCCTCAGAGACTACACGTGAAGCTCATATCTTTGATATGATGAAGATATAGTCCGATCAGTAGAGAAATTTACTGTTAACATTAGATGCCAACACCTGTATCAGCTTTAATTCATGCAGCTACTTTAGTAACTGCTGGATTATATTTATTATTAAGATCATCACCTTTATTAGAATATAGTAGTACAGCTTTATTAATTATAACTTTAACTGGAGCAACTACTGCGTTCTTTGCAGCTACTTGTGGATTAGTTCAAAATGATTTAAAAAGAATAATTGCTTTTTCAACAATAAGTCAATTAGGATATATGGTAATGGCAGTAGGTTTAAGTCAATATAATGTAGCTTTAATGCATGTTATTAATCATGCTTTCTTTAAAGCTTTATTATTCTTAGGCGCTGGTGCTGTAATTCATAGTTTTTCAGATCAACAAGATGTAAGAAGATTAGGAGGTTTAATTAAATTTTTACCATTTACTTATACAGCTATGTTAGTAGGATCATTATCATTATTAGCTACTCCATGATTAACAGGATTTTATAGTAAAGATTTAATAATAGAATTAGCTTATGGTCAATATAGTTTTAGTGGAACATATGCTTTCATTTTAGGAAGTATAACAGCTGGTTTAACTGCATTTTATTCATTTAGATTAATCTGTTTAGTATTCTTAACTGTACCAAATGGATCAAAACAATCTTATTTAAATGCTCATGAAGCTAATAATAAAGTAATTATTCCATTATTTTTATTAGCTTTATTTAGTATATTCTTTGGTTTTATTTTCTCTGATTTATTTGTAGGAATGGCTAGTGATTTCTTTGGTAATGCTATATTTATTAAACCTAATAATATTTCTTTAATTGAAGCTGAATTTAGTTTACCTTTAATTATTAAATTATTACCTGCTTTTTTATCAATATTTGGTGCTAGTTTAGCAATATTTTTATATCATAAAAGTCCAACATTTATTATTGATTTAACTGATAATTTCTTTGGACAAAAAATATATACTTTCTTTAATGGAAAATATTTCTTTGATATAATTTATAATAATTATATTATTAATAAAGGGTTAGAATTAGGTTATATTATTTCTAAAGTATTAGATAGAGGTATAATAGAAATGGTTGGACCTTACGGTTTATCTAAAACTTTGACTAATACTGGTCAAAATATTAGTAAATTAGATACTGGAGTTATAACTACATATTCTATTTATATTACTTTATCTTTACTTTCTTTAATTTTCTTAATTTTTGCTCCTATTTTTATTAATACTGATTTATTAAATGAAATCAGATTATTTATTATTTATATAGCTGCTTTAGTTATAGTTTTATATCCTTCTAATAAAAAATCATAAATCTTAATTTTTCTTTTTTTATTATTTATTATCCCCTATCTAATATTTATCTTATATTTTTATAATTATCAATTTAATTTATAACATGAACATAATTTATTATTATAAATTCAATCAATGTCTCATTTAATAGAAATTTATTATTAAATTTTAAAATTGCTTATAACGCAGAGACAGTTCTCTAAAATTTTCTATGAGATCCTCATATTTTTATTAAATATTAATGCCTCAATTAATACCATTTTATTTCATTAATCAATTTTCATTTTCATTCTTAACTTTACTTTCTTTAATTTATATTTTTTCTAAATATGTTTTACCATTATTTACTTTCCAACAAGTAATAAGAATGTATATTACTAAATTAAGTAATAAATCATAAATTAAAACTGTAATTTAATATTCTTTAATTTTTTAATAATAATTAATTAAACATAATATTATTTATATTTATTTATCCCCTATTTATTTATATATAATCTAAAAGAAATACTATATTATATTTATATTTAATGATATAGTTAAGATTTTAATATTTAAATAAATATATTTTTATATTAATAATTTATTTAAATATATGAAATAATTGAATAAGGTGAATCTTAAAATACTTTAATTTTATAATATTAATAAATACAAACAAAATTTAAAGTATGAATACTAATAAGTGATATTTTATAAATATTTAATATTATATAACAATCAAACTCAAAATTTCATTTAAAGTAGATTAGTATAAAACTAAGAGATATTAAAATTAAATTTTAACAAATAAAATGTTTTTAACATTATCAATATTTAATACAATATATAACGACGCTCCTCAACCATGACAATTAGGATTTCAAGACAGTGCTGCACCTGGATATACTGGAATAGTAGAATTACATGATACTATTTTCTTCTATTTAATAGTTATCTGTATAGGAGTATTTTGAGTTTTAGGTACAACTATTCATTATTTTAATAAAAAAAAATCACCTATTGTTCACAAATATTTAAATCATGGTAAAGAAGATGTGCCAATTCATCAGTTAAAGTTTTATAAGTGTCATATTAAATGATTAGGAAAAACAATATACATACACATCCCTGATCGACGATATTATACAACTGTATCTAAAAATCATTTGGATAATGTTGATGTTAATTATGTAAAAGAAAACTCTGCTTTAATTAGTAGAAATCATATTGAAGAAACTAAAAATTTAATGAGTTTAAGAAAAGAAAATAATTCTTTTGTCGGAGAAACTCCTAGTGATTTAGAATTGATAAGACCAAAAGTTTTAGATATAAAACATTCTGAAGATACTAAATTAAAAATGAATGCTGTTAGTGGAAATTATGTGAATATATATGAAAAATTTTCTTCTGAAGGATTTTATTTAATAGGTACTTTTGTTTCAACTAGAAGAGCTGGTAAATTCTTGGATATTAATGGTAGTTCTATTAAAAAACATATGAATTCAGGTGAAATATATAAATATAGATATAAATTTTCATCTAAATAAACTTAGAAACTTTGAATTAAATTTCACTATATGCTGGAAACTCCTAAAGCTTTAGATACTATAATATTTTAATGTAATTAGTGAAAATTCTAAAGGATGCAACAATGGACAATCAGCAGGAAACCAACAAATTACACTTTTTATAAATTAAAATATCAAATTTAAATTAAAAACCCAAAAAACAAATTAAAATAAATAATTATTTAAATAAAATACCCTTTTTTAACATGCCAGTTGAAATAGAAGAGTAAAGAATTTTGTTAAATAAATAGTTTAAATTTAATATAAAATAGATAAAAATGATTTGTAATTAAAAGTCAAATTTGTATATTTTAAATAAAATTAAAATTTTTGAAGTATCTGGTCAATTTTATATTAGACCCAATTATGCTAACAAAGGATATACTTTGTGACATTTAGAGTAATTAAATTTTTATAATAGTGTCAATGTTAAATTATTTATTAGATAACAACCGATTATTCTATGATCTTTGTACATATTAAGCTTTTCTTTTTATAATTTATCTTAAATATTGATGATAATATTACTGAGAGATATATAGAAAATTCAACCTCAAATAATTATTAGTACATAAATTGTGATATAAGTTCAAAAACAAAACTATAACAAGAAGTAGTAACAATTCTAGATATTATAAATTATAATTAAAAAATAATTTTAATCTAAAATTCAAGAAATCAAACATTTATATAGTTAATAATTATTTTATAATGTAATTACTGATACAGATTTAACTTATATTGTTAAATCATTTACAGTTATAGAATTAAATTTAAATAATATTAAACAAATTATCTTATCTATTTTAGATAATTTTAATGGTAATTAAAAATAATTTATTCTTATTTTAATAAATTTTATCCCTAAGCATATATAAAAGAATAAGCATAGCTACAAGTGTAAATTTTATCACCTGTTAGTTATGTCTATAAAATCTGTATTAAAAAATTTATAAAAAGTGTTTATTTTAAGTAGGATCCTCAGAGACTACATGTGAAAACCGTTATTACGGTATGATATAGTCCGATCACATAGGAAACTATGTGAGTGAGTGACATTAATTGAATTAATTTGAACAATAACACCAGCTTTAATCTTAATAGCTATAGCTTTCCCAAGTTTTAGATTATTATATTTATTAGATGAAGTAATCTCACCTACAATTACTGTTAAAGTAGTAGGTCATCAATGATATTGAAGTTATGAATATTCTGATTATGTAACTGAAAGTGGAGAATCTATAGAATTTGATTCATACATGATACCTGATTCTGATTTAGAATTAGGACAATTTAGATTATTAGAAGTAGATAATAAAGTAACAATTCCTGTAGATTGTCATATTAGATTAATTATTACTGGAGCTGATGTTATCCATTCTTTCGCAGTACCTTCATTAGGACTTAAAATTGATGCTGTACCAGGTAGATTAAATCAATCATCTATTCTAGCTGAAAGAATTGGTACATTCTATGGTCAATGTAGTGAAATTTGTGGAGTATACCATGGATTTATGCCTATTGTTGTTGAAGCTGTATCTGTTCAAGATTATTTAGCTTGAGTTGATCAAGCTAATAGTTAATTTATTTATATTTTTATATATTTATAATTTAAACACTATAATATTTTAGTTTAAATATTAATTATTTTGATTCTTACCCCTTATAAATTAATTATTAATAATATTTATTAATTATAAATAAAAACAAAAACAGAATTTGATTTATAAAACCAAAAAGAAATTATTATAAAATAATTAAATAATCTTAAAGAAAGCCTATAATTTAATGGTAGAATGATTTCTTGATGAGAAATTCATAGAAGTTCAAATCTTCTTGGGCTTATATAATTCTTAGTATATTAGACTGATAATAATATAAAAACAATTTATATAATTTATTATGTTTTTAATAATTGTAAATTAATTACATTGTTCATTGTCAGAATATTTATACAATATTTAATATTAGATTTTTTAATAAATTATATAGAAATTTCTATATATTAATGTAATATTGTTATCAATTGAGTTGTTATAATAATTTAATTATTTATAATTAATATAATGATTAAAATAAAAATTAACTAAAAATGTATTTATTATCTCAAATTTTATAATAATCAAATATTATAAATTAATTAAGATAATTTAGAAACTATTTTTTAAAATAGGGTATAATATACCAAAATTTAATACTTTATAAAAATTTCAAAACAAAACAAAAACAAACATAAATTAAATTAGATATAATAATTTAAAACAAATTTGTTTTTAAAGATTTGAAAATAAATTAAATAAAGAATATTAATAAAATTAAAATAATAAATACAAATGAGATTATTAAAAACTAATGTATTATTAAGATTATTAAATTCTTATGTTGTAGATTCTCCTCAACCAGCAAATATATCTTATTTATGAAACTTTGGATCTTTATTAGGAACTTGCTTAATACTACAAATTTTAACTGGAGTATTTTTAGCAATGCATTATCAACCTCATGTCGATTTTGCTTTTAATAGTGTAGAACATATAAACTCTCACATGTGTTCTTAAAACTTCGCTATATGCTGGAAACTCCTAAAGCTTTAAGTACTCATCTAAATCTAAATCAGATAGTCAAAATCTTAAAGATGTCACAATGGACAATCAGCAGGAAACTTATTAGATTTGAATCTTTTAAGGATCCTCAGAGACTACACGCGAAGATTTCAATTAAGTATAACCACAAATACGCCATCTGGCTTGAGATATGATATAGTCCGATCAATCATGAAAATGATTGCTAACATGGTGAATTCAATAAGTATTTGACCTTTACGTATGGATTATTTAATAGAAGAGAACCCTCATCAATGAATAGATAACAAATTACTAGTTTACTAGCAGGGTTTATTGTTGGAGAAGGAAGCTTCCAAGTCTTTTTAGACAGACATTCTTTCAGATTAATGTTTAGACTACATAAAGATGATATTAATGTATTACAAAAGATACAAGAATTTTTAGGTGTAGGAAGAGTCAGAATAGATGGTAATAGTTGTGTATTTATTATTAGCGATGTTAAAGACTTAATAAACGTTCGTTTACCGTGACTAGACTTATACAAATTATATACTACTAAATGATTAGACTTCTTTTATTTTAAAAAGGCAGTTTGATTTCTTTCCGAATCCCACACAACACGAATTTCTGTATCACAATTAAAATGAGTCAAAAAATATAATTGGTAATATGAACACAAGAAGAACAGAATTAAATTACAGCTTAATTCCTAATATCATGGTCAATCATTTTAGATTCTTAGGAAGAGAGAGTACATTTGGCTTAAAAAACTTCAGTCCTTTTTTCAAATCGGACCACACGTCAAAAACTGATTTGTACTGGAAGCTATTGCTAATTATTTAAATTCAATTCCTAAAAACTTTAATTTTAGTCTAAGATCTGGAGCTCCCACCATAATTAATAGTTTAAATCCCAAATCCCAAACTTCTGTATCAGTAATTTCTATTGTAAATATTGATGCATTATACGATTCTTTATTATTCTTCTTATTAAATATGTCTTTTTAAACTAAAAAAGGTGTAATTATCTGTTGTATCGTACTTAACTTACATAAATTAGGTTACTTCTATTTACAAGAAGGGCGATTCTTAGTTTATAAAACTTATCAGTATGAAAATTCTGGAGATATAGTACAAAACCTAAACAAGCTCAAGTCCCTAGTTTAACTGAAATTAAAAGTATTAAATCTAACCTTCCTGTACACCTAATCTGTGGGATTAGTCAAAGCTTTTCATCTAAAGTTAAACCAAGCGCTATTTGAGTATATGATAACGGAGTACTATTAAGTGGTCACCCTTTTTCTTCCTTTGCTTCTGCTATGGAAGTTATTGGCTATTCAAAATTAGTCTAGCTGGAAGAAGTAGTATTGAAACAGGTCAAATTCTCGTCAGACGATATACTTTTGATTTCCAACCACAATAATGATTCCTTCAAAATAAATTCTTAAAGTGGCCATGTTTATAACATTAATGATTATGAGAGATGTTAATGCTGGTTGAATATTAAGATATACACATGCTAATGTAGCTTCATTCTTCTTTATTTTTGTATATGCTCATATAGCTAGAGGTTTATATTATAGTTCATATAAATCACCTAGAATATTAGTATGAAGTATAGGAGTAATAATATTAATATTAATGATGGCTATAGCCTTCCTGGGTTATGTATTACCTTATGGTCAAATGAGTTTATGAGGTTTACTTAATAAGCCTCAAATGTATAATTTATATTTGATTTGTTTATCTTTATTATTAATCACTCCTATTTATTATAAACCTACACCTAAAGTAAGTAAACTTAAAGGTATTTATAGAATAGGACCTCATAATAAAGATGTAATTTCAGTGATATTTGGATCTCTTCTTGGAGGTGCTCATGGTGAAAAAAGAATCTTAGGAGTAGGAACTAGATTTTGTTTTTATCAAGAAGCTGTTCATGTAAAATATTTAATGTTCTTACATAAACTATTTTCTGATTTAGGATATTGTAATTCTAAATTACCTATTATTACAACTAGATTAGGTAGAAAAGGTAAAATAAGAAAAATAATAAGATTTTCAACTTGAACTTATACTAGTTTTAATAGTATATATAATTTATGATATGATAATAAAATAAAACATGTTCCAGAATGTATAGATCAATATTTAACACCATTAGCTTTAGCAGTTTGAATTATGGAAGCTGGAGCTAAAGTAGATAAAGGTTTAAAGTTAAGAACTAATTCTTTTTCTTATAATGATTGTTTACTTCTTATTAAAGCTTTAAATAGTAATTTCAATATTAAAGCTTCTATTCAATCAGTAGGAGTAAAAGATCATTACTTAATTTACATTTGAAAAGATTCTATAACAGATCTTATAAAGATAGTATCTCCATATATAATACCTGAAATGAAATACAAATTAATTTAATTTATATATAGTTATAATGTCAGATATAAAGCAATTTTTACTAAAAATTTATATTTTAAAACATTATAGCAATACTGATGAAAACAGGTCAAAGATGTTTGTTTAGCATTAAGACCGTCGGTAGAGTAAACTATCGCGACAGACTGGGTCATCGGTGGGTGTCTGAAATGATGCTTAATGTACAGTCGGAATCTTTATTTATTATAAATTTTTAATGAAGCACAAGGCATTATAATTTATTATAAATTTTAAGGGTTAATCCAAATAATGAAAAAAGAAAACAAAAACAAAATTAGAATTTACGAAATCTAAGTGATTTAATTATAAAAAACAAAAACAAAAACAAAATTAAAATATAAAAGTAGAGACTAATATTATTTTAGTCATCTGAATAGTTCTAATATTCTCTATTATAATTTTATTATTATAATATCGTTATCTCTATAGAATTCTGATTATTATAATCTTATTATATCTATTATAATTTTATTATAATAATTTTGTATCTCTATTATAATTTTTATTATAATAGTCTTTGTCTCAACACATTATTTTATGAAAATATTAAAAAACAAAAAATGAATTACAACTTATTAACTGATTATATTTTAACGTTCTATGGACTTTTAACAAGTTTGGGTCTATTAGTTGGTAGTTTATTATATACTTTAATTAGATATAATTATATTAAATTACCTTCTTATAATATAGACTCTCCTTCTGCAAATATAGGCGCACCATCTGATAATATAGGATCTCCTTCTAATAATATAGGATCTCCATCTGATAATAGCGAAGATCCATCTGATAATAGAGAAGAACCATCTGATAATAGAGAAGTTTCATCTGATACTATTGTACCTTCATCTAATAATATAGAATCTATTATAACTGATGATGATTCCGAATCAGAAACAGATTCTGATTCTAAAGATACAATTGACAGTCAAAGTACAGTAGATGTAAATCTAAGTGATTTATATTATGTACCAAATGTAGATTTAAATGAAAATTCAATTCATGAATTAAAACACTTTGAAATAAGTAGTTTATTTAGTCAACAAATTGCTGCTAATCATATAACTGATGATGAATTAGATGATATAATCGGATTATTTTCAGATTCTGATTTATTAACAAATGATGTTAATGATTTAATCCTTGCTATTATAGATGTTTATCATAAATAATATTAGATGATTTTTAGTTTCTATCTAAATTATTAAATTGTTATTTATCCCCTAATTAAATATTTTAGATTAAAAAGAATGAACAAGACAAAATGTATAAAAAATTCTTTCATCTTAATTATTTTGTTTACATAACCCTTAAAATTAATAATATAATTAAATTTAAATTAAAAAAAAAAATAATTATAATGTACATGATTTACTTGTTTTAAACAGATAAGCTTAGGCTAGAATAGGTAGATTAAAGATTTGGCTACAGTAATTACTAATTTATTATCAGCAGTACCTTTTTTTGGACAAGATTTAGTAGAATTAATTTGAGGAGGATTTAGTGTAAGTAATGCTACACTTAATAGATTTTTCTCTCTTCATTTTTTATTACCATTCTTATTAGCTGCTTTAGTAATCGCTCATTTAATGGCTCTTCATACTCATGGATCAAATAATCCTAATGGTATATCTTCTAATGGAGATAGATATGCTATGCATCCTTATTTTACATTTAAAGATCTTGTAACTATCTTTGCATTCTTTTTAGCTTTATCTGTTATAGTTTTCTTCTATCCTAATTTATTAGGACATAGTGATAATTATATACCAGCTAATCCAATGAGTACACCTTCTTCAATAGTACCTGAATGATATCTTTTACCATTTTATGCTATTTTAAGATCTATTCCTAATAAATTATTAGGAGTAGTAGCTATGTTTGGTTCATTATTAATATTATTAATTTTACCTTTCACTGATGTATCAAGAATAAGAGGTAGTCAATTTAGACCAGCTATGAAATTAGCTCAATGATTCTTTATTGTAAATTTTGTAATATTAATGTGAATTGGTTCTCAACATCCTGAAAGCCCTTTTGTAGAAGTAGGTCAATTTGCTACTACATTCTATTTTGCTTGATTCTTAATTATTGTACCTATTGTTGGTTTAGCTGAAAATACTTTAATGGATTTAGCTACAAATTAAATAATTTAATTATTAATGTTTATGATAGTTATATAATTGTTATAATTAATTTATTTCCTATTAATTTTTACCCCCTTGACAAGATTAAAAACAAAACAAAACAAAATAAAACCTTGATTTTGCTATTAGCTCTATAAATATTAAATTATTTATTTATTCTTAGAATTTCAGATTTATAAATCATGAATTTGTTTATTTCCTAACCATTTAATTATGCAATAAACAATGACATGCATTAAACATTCAAATAATTTAATATACCATTCGAAGTTCCAATCAAAGTTAAATATGGTTAAATTTTAATTGAACTTAGAAAATTTCCATTTAGTCAAGCTGTATTAGTTGAACTTCTCTATAATAAATTAGTTTTCTTAAATTAATAAGTGTTATTGTAAAAATAAAAACTTTAAATTCTACTATAAAAGCTTAAGTAATACAACAAGTAATCTTAGATATATAACTGTTAAAGCTAAAAACTAAAAGAAAATAATCTAATATAAAAGAAATCAGATGAAGCATACTTAATTTCATATCCAGTTTAATTTTTTGTGTGTGTTTTGTTTTAATAAAATTTTCCTCCAATAAAGAATGAAATGGATTACTAATATTTGGTTGTTTGTTTGTTTTTTAAGAATATTTGATATTTTATTGATACAAATAAGTAATTAGATATTATTAAATTTCTATATATTATTTTTAAATAAATTCAAATCAAATAAGGTAGAATTAGTTTAATCGGTAAAATAACGTTTTGTGGCAACGCTGTTCAGAGTTCAAACCTCTGATTTTACCCTAATTTATTATTAAATCAAATATTTAATGTTAATTAATAATTAAATTTAAGATAAATTATATTTTAATCAAGAATGAGTTAAGATATCTAAACCTGTAAAATTAATATTATATTATTATTATAAAATGTATTAAATTTTAAGTTAAGGTCCTAGGTCTATAAAAACAACTGTAATTTGAATTAAAGTTTTGTTTTATAATTAAATTGTATATAAAAATAGAATAATCTATGGATAAAAAAATAGAAAAATATTCATTTAAAAAATAATAAGTGATTTTATCAAACACTTTAGTAATTAAATATTAAGTAATAAAATAAATTATTTGAATATTTAATTTGTTTATTTGATATTATTATTTAAATGTTATATCTTTAATTCCTATATTCAGACTTATAAATATTTAGCTTGAACCAGCAATATTTTATTTAAATAACTTTATTATATTTTATATTAAAATAATAAAATTTATGATTTAATAAAATATATGAACATATTTAGTTTTGTAGATATTTTTCTAACTCATTTGATTATAATAAAAATAAAAAACAAAAACAAAATATTTTAATTTAATAAAAATTTAAAAGATTGAAATCGGTTAGTTTAATATAATAAATTGATTAATTATTTATTTATTTAAATTCTATTAATAATATAATTAAATAATATTATAAAATTGATAGATAAAGAATTAAATATTATAATTATTTTTATTTTTAAATCAAATAAATGATTTAATTAAAAAATTTAAGCTGAAATAGTTTAAATGGTTAAAACTTACCACTCATGACGGTAAAACAAAGGTTCAATTCCTTTTTTCAGCTATATTTGAAATTATTATAGAAAATTTTAGTTTACTCATAGGTGTACTTTAGAATAAATTAAAAACATAAAAACAAAACAAAATAGATAGTTTTAAATTAAATATACCAACTAAAAGTATAGATGACAATTTAGTCAAAACATCAAAGTAATTTAAAGGAATTATTAAGGATAACTAGCAAATTTATTAAAAAGGAGGTCTAAACCAAAAGCCACAAACTCATTAATTCAATTAATAGTAAGCAAATTGTGGCGATCCTAAGGGAAACCTTAAATATTAAAACTTCCTGAAGCAAAACATTGTATTAAGGAAAGGAAAGGAAATCAACCGAGACTCCGAAAGTAATGGTGAGTGAAATCGGATTAGCCTAAGGAAAAAAATATTTGAAATAATATAAAATTAATTATAAAGATTGAAGTTGGAATCTCATTAATTATAATATAATATTATATATAATAATTATTTAATTTAAATTAAATTAATTACCAAAGAAGGTATTAAGTCCTGTAAAATAAAAATAAACCAAAAATTAAATAAGTACGATGAGAGAAAACTTGTCGGAATATAGGGGAACCATCCTCTAAGGCTAAGTATAATAAATTTAGCGATAGTAAATAGTACTGTAAAGGAAAAGTTGAAAAAGTTCGTTATATAACGAAATGAAATAGTCTTGAATTAGTAATTCTATAAGCAGTCGAAGTTTTAGAATATAAAATGACGGCGTACCTTTTGCATAATGGGTCAGTAAGTTAATGATAGTAGCAAGGTTAATTAGCCTTAGCGAAAGCGACTGAATTATTTGTATAATAAAAATATATAATTTATATAAATTTTTAAATTATTTTTACTACAATAAAAATAGAATAAATTCCTTATATCTTAAAAATCATTAAAATATAAGTGATTTATTTACAAAAAATAGTTTTGGAATAGTTACTATTATTAGACCCGAAGCCAGTTGATCTTTCCAAAACCAGATTATAATGGATCGAACGGTTGAATGTCGCAAAATTCTCCGAAGAGTTTTGGAAAGCGGTGAAATGCCAATCTGAACTGGTGATAGCTGGTTTTCTACGAAACATATTTAAGTATGACATCTTTTAAGAAATTTATGGAGGTACAGCACGGTAATTCCCAATTAATAATATTTATATTCTTAATTTAGGTTGAGGGGACTTAGAAAATCTTACCAATGGAAAAGAAACTCGGAATAACATAAATTGATAATAGATATTCAGACTATTCATGATAAGTTGGATAGTCAAGACGGAAACAGCCGAGAACATGAATTAAGGTCCCAAATGATTATTAAGTGAAAATAAGGAAGTAATAGATTGAATGCAGCTGTAAAGTGAGCCTGGTAGTCGCTATCTTTTAATGACCGTTGTAACAACGTAGCAGCCCTTAGACTATTGCGCCGAAAATTTAACGGGTCTTAAATAATCAACCGATATTCTGTTAATTATAAATATAATTAAATTTTATATTTATAAATTAGGTAGTAGAACATTCAGTATAATTAATGATAAACAGTGTTTCATTGTTTGTAAATAACTGAAGAGATAATGCTGACATGAGTAACGTAAAAGAAGTTATAATACTTCTCGCCGAATACGAAAGGGTTATAAGGAAAGGTTAAACCACCTTATGTTAATGCGGCCTCTAAGGTTCAGAACCAAAGTTTTGACTGATGAGTAAATTATTGAAAATCTATATGGAAATTATAATAGATCAGGAAAATTAAATATATAATTTATTTATTAAATTATATTTGTTTAAATAAATTAATTACTACCGTACCCTAAACCGACACAGGTTCGTAAGTAGAGAATACTAAGGCGTAGAGCTAAAAGTTGTTAAGGAACTCGGCAAGTTGTTCTCATAAGTTTGACGATAAGAGAAACCATATAAATTTAAATTTCCATAATTTAATTAATTATATGGTATAATAAAATCGGAGGCCACGACTGTTTACTAAAAACACAATTCAGAGCAATAATTAATATAATAGTATTCTGGATGAAATTTGCCCAATGCCATTAATATAAGAGAGGTAATATAATAGTTACTAATCGAAAGTCTGGTTAATAGCGGTCTTAACTATGAGGATCCTAAGGTAGCAAAATAAATTGGCCATTAAATGTGGTCTAGTATCAATAATGTAACGATGGTCTCACTGTCTCTACAACTTGCTCAGTGAAATTGAATTGCGAGTGCAGATGCTCGCTATCTTCAG
>WNFQ01000140.1_pt1 | contig 48159 bp, 41 predicted proteins | sample 5400171 | NCBI WGS metagenome assembly WNFQ01 (sample SAMN13153356, study PRJNA577476) | soil metagenome | isolation source: 20 cm soil under Madrone tree | place: USA:California | collected 2016-06-14
TGCGCCACGAAGCGCCCGGATTTGCTGATCTGTACCTTCACCTCCGACATCGCGCGCCGCCGCTCGATCGGGTCCGGTTCGCTCACCATCAGCGCGGCATACATGGCCATGCTGCGCGCCTGTTCCAGCTCCATCAGCATCTCCGCGGCACGGTGCTGCAGCGCCTGGAAGAGCCCGATCGGGCCGCCGAACTGATTCCGTTGTTTCAAGAAATTCACCGTTAAATCCAGCAGCGCCTGCATGCAGCCTACGCTCTCGGCGGCGAGCGCGGCGATGGCCTCGTCCGCTGTGCTCTCCAGAATTGTCAGCCCGCCCCCGAGGGGGCCGATCAGCGCCTCCTTGCCGACACGCACGCCATCTAGGTGCAGGTCGGCAGCCCGCAGTCCGTCTTGAGTCCGATATGTGCGCCGGCGCAGCCCGGCGGCATCGGCACCGACCAGAAACAGACTGATCCCATCGCGGTCGCGCTGACCGCCGCTGCTGCGTGCCGGAACGAGTAATAGGTCGGCGCAATCGCCGTGGACGACGACAATCTTGGCGCCGTTGAGCACGTACCCATCCGCATCAGTACCGGCGGCAGTCAGCACGTCGCCAAGTTCATAACGCGACTGCTTCTCGCTCTGAGCCAATGCCAACAACAATTCACCCGCCGCGATCCGCGGCACCAACCGTGCGAGCTGTGTCTCACTGGCTCCGTGGCGCAGAATGCTTCCCGCGACGACCACGCTGCCGAAGTACGGCTCCAGCACGAGACCACGACCCAGAGCTTCCATTACCAGCATCAGCTCCTGCGGGCCACCGTCGAGTCCGCCGTGCTCCGCCGCAAACGGCAGCGCCAGGAAGCTTTGCCGTGCCAGCTGCCCCCAAAAAGTACGGCTCCAGCCCTCGGGAGTGACGCCGTAGCGGCGGCGCTGCTCGAAGCTGTACTCCTTCAGAATCAGCTTATCGATGGCGTCCTTCAGCAGTACTTGCTCTTCGCTTAGATTGAAGTCCACGCCGGCCTCACTTTGGGAGGCCGAGCACAGCCTGCGCCAGAATGTTCTTTTGCACTTCAGTGGAACCGCCATAGATCGAGGCGGCGCGCAGAATGAAGTACACCGGCGCCACCGTGCTGGACCATTCCGTCTCGGCAGGCGGACACGCCGGACCGGGCGGATCGAATTCGCCCTCGGCTGGAAACGCAAGCGGGCCGGCCGCACGCAGCAGCAGCTCCGACGCCGCTTGGCGCAGTTCCACGCCCTTGACCTTGAGTATGGACGAACGTGGGTCTGGCTCGTCGCTGTGCTCCCTCATCGCGGCCAGCACACGCATCTGAGTCACTTCCAACGCTCTTAGCTCCACCTCAATCTCGACTGCGCGGCGGCGGAAGCCGGGATCGTCGGCCAGCGTGCCGCCGCCGCTCGGCACTTCGGCCGCTATGCGCAGCGCCCTCCGCAGCAGGTACTTGGACATACCGATGCGGGCGATGCCGGTGCGCTCGTTGCCCAACAGGAATTTGGCAACATCCCAGCCACGATTTTCTTGATGGACGCGGTTGGCCACCGGTACCCGCACGTTGTCGAGAAATATCGTATTGACTTCGTGATGGCCGTCGATGGTGATGATGGGTTGCACGGTAAGGCCGGGAGATTTCATATCGATCAGCAAAAAGCTGATACCGGCCTGCTTCTTTGCGGCACGATCGGTGCGCACCAACGTGAACATCCAGTCAGCGCGATGGCCCATGCCTTGCCACATCTTGGTGCCATTGACGACGTAGTGATCCCCGTCACGCACAGCGGTGGTTGTCAGCGCCGCCAAGTCGCTTCCGGCACCCGGCTCGGAAAAGCCCTGGCACCACCAATCGTCGAGATTCGCGATGCGCGGCAGCAAGTGTGTCCTCTGCTCGGGAGTGCCAAAGATACCGATGACCGGCCCAATCATGGAGACGTTGAAGCTCAGCGGTTCGGGAGCCGGGAACTGATGTAGCTCGTCGAGGAATATATAGCGCTGCACCACGTTCCAGCCGGGACCGCCCCACTCTTTCGGCCAGCTCGGGGTAGCCCAACCGCGCCGGTTGAGAATCCGCTGCCAAAGGACCACATCCTCCTTGGTCAGCGCGCGGTGATCGAGCATCTTCTCGTGGATATCGCGCGGCAGATGATCGTGAATGAACCCGCGCACGTGTGACCTGAACCGACGCTCCTCAACAGTGAAGCGCAGATCCATGGCTTAGATCACGTGCTTCTGTGCCAAGTTGTCGAGCTGTGCCGCGTCCAGCCCGAGCACGGTTGCAAGCACCTCACGGGTGTGCTGCCCCATCAGCGGCGGCGCCGGATAGTCGGTGACCGGTGTCTTCGACAGGCGCATCGGATTGGCCAGCAGTCTGATCGTACCGGCCAGGGCGTGTTCCGTTTCCACCAGCATTTTGCGGTGCTGAATTTGTGGATTGGCAAATACGTCAGCCAACTCATTCACCGGTCCAACCGAGATATCAGCAGCTTCGAGCAACTCCAGCCATTGCAACTGCGTCCGTGTCTTGAACACTTCCTCCAACAATGACAGCAACGCCGAACGGTTCTCGATGCGACCGGCGGTGGTTTTGAAGCGCGAATCCGCGAACAGGTCCAAGCGGCCCACTGCCTTGCAAAGAGCCGAGAACTGCTTGTCGGTGCCGGCGACGATGAAGATGCCGCGATCCTTGGTCTGGAAGGCCTGCGAGGGAACGCCGCCGAATCCGCCATTACCGCGCCGCGTCGGCACGACCCCGGAGACCAAATAGTTCATGGCGAAGTGCGAAAGAGACGCCAAGCTGCAATCGAGCAGGGACAGGTCGATATGCTGCCCTTCGCCCGCTGCGTCGCGGTGTCGCAGTGCCGCTAGGATGGCGATGCCGGCATAGAGGCTGGTGAGGATATCCACCATGCTGATACCGACCTTCATCGGTTCGTCCGGATAACCGCTGACGCTCATCAAACCACCCATGGCCTGAAAGATGCCGTCATAGCCCGGCCGTTTGGCGTATGGCCCGTCCTGGCCGAAGCCGGTCACCGAGCAATAGACCAGCCGCGGGTTGACCAAAGCCAGACTGGCGTAGTCCAGATTGTATTTCTTCAAGGCACCCGCGCGGAAGTTCTCCAGAACCACATCGCTTTTCGAGGCGAGGTCGCGGATCAACGCCTGCCCTTCCGGTGTCGAGTGGTCCACCGTGACCGACTTCTTGCTGCGATTGCAGGACAGGTAGAATGCCGCAGTGTCGGTGATATTGCCATCGCGGTCGGTGAGGAACGGCGGGCCATAGGTGCGCGATTCGTCGCCGCTTCCCGGACGCTCGATCTTGATCACGTCAGCACCGAGATCGCCCAGCCATTGCGCCGCGAGCGGAGCGGCCAGTACCCGACTTAGGTCGAGAACACGAATACCGGCCAGCGCGCGCGGCGTGGAGGATTTGTCCATCGCGAGATCGCTCATTGGCCCTTGAACACTGGCTTACGCTTCTCGGCGAAGGCGCGCACACCCTCCTTGTAATCTTCACTCGCATAGCAAGCCAGGAACAGTTCTTCGTTCTTGGCGAGGTCACGCTGATCTGGGTCCTTGACGACAGTGTTAATCGAGAACTTGCACTGCCGGGCGGTGAGCGGCGCACCGACCGTGATGCGCTCGGCGGTCTTCTTGACGTAGTCTTGGAACTCGGTACCGGCCGGCAGCACTTTGGCAACGAAGCCCTTGCGCAGGCAGTCCTCGGCGTCCCAAATCATGGCGCCCAGCAGTAGTTCCTTGGTCGGCGCGCTACCGACTATGTCCACCAGCAGGCGCAGCGACTTGTAGCGGTAGCCTATTCCGTAACGTAACGCCGGCTGGGCCACCTGGATGGTGGAGGAGCCGATGCGCAGATCGCAGCACACCGCCACCGAGATGCCGCCTCCATAGCAGAAGCCGTTAAGCGCGGCAATGGTGGTCTTGCTGCAGTTGTACACTGCCATCATCGCAAGCCAACCGGTCTGCGCGTAGTGCTCCTGGGCGTTGTCACCCATGCGCTCTTCCTCGTACTTCGATACGTCCGCCCCGGCAACGAAGGCCTTGTCGCCGGCGCCGCTGAGCACGATCACTTTCACTTCCGGATCGCCTTCGAGCTGTCCGACGCCCTTGCCCATGCCCTCCCACATCTCGAGCGAGATGGCGTTGAGCTTTTCAGGGTTGTTGAAAATGAGATGGCCGATTGGGCCTTCCTTCTTGACGATGATCTTGTCTGTCACTTGCGGCTCCTGATGACTTAGGTACCCTTGAATTCCGGGCGGCGTTTCTCAATGAATGCGTCCACCGCCTCGCGGTGGTCTTCGGTTTCGTGAGCCATGGCTTGGAACGCGGCGGATAGTTCCAGGACATCGCTCAGCCGTTGCTGCTGGCCTTCCCGCACGAGCCGTTTGGCCAGCCGCAGCGATTTAGCGGGATTGGCGGCAATGCGCCCGGCCAGCGCGCGCGCTTCGACCAAGAGCTGATCGGCGGCTACGATTCGCGACACGAGACCTATCTGCAGCGCCATCTGTGCATCGAGCGTGTCGCCGGTAAAAATCATCTCCGCAGCCCGGGATAAGCCCACCGCGCGCGGCAGAATCCAGGCGCCTCCATCGCCCGGAACGATGCCCATCTTGATGAAGCTTGAGGCGAACTTGGCGCCCTCCACGCTGATACGGATATCGCACAGACAGGCAAGGTCCAGGCCCAGGCCGATGGCATGACCGTTGATCGCAGCGATGGCCGGCACCTCGCATTCCCACAAGGCGCGGGCGATGCGCTGTACGCCGCGCTTGTAATTGGCGCGCGTCGCGTCCGGCGCGTCGAGCGGGCCGATACCGTTGCGATCCTTCATCGCCTTGATGCTACCGCCGGAGGAGAACGAGGCGCCGGCGCCGGTGAGAACGAGACAGCTTACACCCGGGTCGTCGCCGGCGCGTTCGACGGCGCCGACCAGCTCGTCGCAATCGCCGTGAGTGCCGATGGCATTGCGGGTCTCTGGTCGGTTCAGCGTCAGGATGACGACGCGCCCGTCCTGCTCGTAGCGCACGAACGGCGCGGTGTCGGCAGTTGGTGTCATCGGCCTCTTTCCTTCTCTGCAGCTCATTCTCTGGCTTGCGGGAGAATCACGAGCCCGTCAAGTGCACGGCGTACGGATCGTCCGGCGTTGATATTTTGATGTTATGATGTCAGGATGTCATGACAACGTCAATGGCGACGATTAATGAAGGAGAGCCGGATGTCTAGCGTGAACTACCGCCGCGAAGGCGACATAGCCATCCTGATCGTCGACAACCCACCCGTCAACGCGTTGAGCATGGCGGTGCGCGTCGCGTTGCTCGATCTGATCGAGAAAACCGACACCGATCCCGAAGTGAAGGGCGTGGTGCTGATCGGCGCCGGCAAGACTTTCGTTGCCGGGGCCGATATCCGCGAGTTTGGCAAGAAGCTGGAGGGCCCGAGCGGCCGCGCTCCATACGAGGCCATCGAAGCATCCAAGAGGCCGGTCATTGCCGCGCTGCACGGCACCGCGCTCGGCGGCGGCCTGGAACTCGCCTTGACCGCCCACTATCGCGTCGCCCTTCCCTCGACCAGGATCGGTCTGCCGGAGGCTCTGGTTGGCGTGCTACCTGGCGCCGGCGGCACGCAGCGCCTGCCACGCCTCGTCGGAGTGGAAATCGCGCTCGACTTGATCACCAACGGCAAGCACATCGACGCGAAGAACGCGCTGCAGCATGGCGTTGTCGACGAACTAGTCGACGGTACGGACTTCGATGCCCTACTGCGGGGCGCGTTGGCCTTCGCGCGCAATGTGGTCGCGGAGAAGCTCCCGCTGAAGCGCGTGCGCGATCTCAATGAGAAGGTCACCGGCATCGATTCCGCTGTATTCGCCAAATACCGGGAAGCAAACGCCAAGAAATGGAAAGGACTGTTGGCGCCGTGGAAGATCGTGGACTGTATCGAAGCCGCCTGCACCAAGCCGTGGGACCAGGCCTATGCCTTCGAGGAGCGCAGCTTTAATGAATGCAAGGACAGCCCGCAACGTGCCGCTTTGTCTTACATCTTCTTCGCCGAGCGTGAAGCCGCCAAGATCGCCGGTATTTCACCCGAGGTTAAAGCCCAACCCGTGAAGAGCGTTGCCATTGTGGGCGCCGGTACCATGGGTGGTGGCATCGCCATGGCATTCGCCAACAACGGCATTCCCGTCAAGCAGCTCGAGGCCTCCCCGGAAGCGCTGGAACGCGGCCGCGGCATCATCAAGCAGAACTACGACACCTCGGTGGCGCGCGGCTCCATGTCCCAGTCCAAGGCCGACGAGGCCATGTCACGCATCAGCGGCACACTCTCCTACGAGGAGATCGGTGCTTGCGACATGGTCATCGAAGCGGTGTTCGAGGAAATGAGCATCAAGAAGGAGGTGTTTGGCAAGCTCGACAAGGTCATGAAGCCGGGCGCGATTCTCGCCACCAACACCTCGACACTGGACATCGACCAGATCGCCTCCGCAACACAGCGGCCGGAAGCGGTGGTCGGCACGCACTTCTTCTCACCAGCCAACGTAATGAAGTTGCTCGAATGCGTGCGCGGCGGCAAATCCAGCGCACAGACCTTGGCCACCGCCATGGGTCTGGCCAAGCAAATCAGCAAGGTGGCGGTGCTCGCAGGAAACTGCGATGGGTTCATTGGCAACCGAATTCTCGGCGCCTACGGCCGCCAGGCCGACTTCCTCCTGGAGGAGGGAGCCACGCCCTGGCAGGTGGACGAAGCGCTCAAGGCTTTCGGGCTGCCGATGGGCATCTACTTGATGCGTGACATGGCTGGTCTCGATATCGGCTGGCGAGTGCGAAAGTATCGCGAGCAGTTCCGCGACAAGTCCTTGCGGCATTCGCTGGTGGCCGACCGCATCTGCGAGCAGGGACGGTATGGCCAGAAAACCGGCGCCGGCTATTACAAGTACGACGGCCGCAACGCCACGCCGGACCCCGCCATCGAACAGCTGATCGTGGAGGCGTCGCGAGAGCTCGGCATCGAGCGCAAGCCGATCTCGGATCAAGAGATCGTCAATCGCATCATCATCGCCATGGTGAACGAGGGGGCTAGAATCGTCGGTGAGGGTTATGCCGCGCGCGCCGCAGACATCGATGTCACTTACGTCTACGGCTATGGCTTCCCACGCTACGAAGGCGGTCTCTCAGGGTCCGGCTGATTTAGGGCCCGATCCTCGAGCCATTGGCGCTCCCATTCCGCTTGCGCGCAGGCTTGGCCGCCTTTGCCTGCGCACCGTCCAATTGCCACGCCCGGGTAAACAGGGTGGTCAGGGCATCGGCCCAGTGTGCTTGCGACCGCGGGTCGTCACGCGGTTTGACCATAAGATAGCGTGTGCCACCAAGCGCCAAACAGGATAGTTGCAATGCAGCTTCGCGCGGGCTGTCCAGGGTGATGAGGCCTTCCTTCTGACGCTCGCCCAGATAGCGGATCACTGGCTCGAGTACGAAGTCGCTGTCGTGGAGCATGGCCGCGGCGATCCCGGGAAAACGCTGTGACTCGGCCACCACGAGCCGGAGTACCGCCAAGTAGTCGGGATGCGTGTGGCCCTGATGCAAACGCAGGATCATCTCGCGCAGCACATGCTGCGGTGGCCCGGCGCTGTCCACCACTAACTCCAAATTGCGTTTCACACCCGCCTGAGCGTAACGCGTTACTTCGAAGAACAGACTTTCCTTGTCACCGAATTGACGGTAAAGGGTAATCTTGGCAACCTTTGCCTCGCGCGCGATGCCTTCAATACTCGCAGCCTCGTAACCGCGTTTCATGAATACACGCAACGCAGCATGAAGCACGGTTTCGCGGAGCTCACTCGCCTCCTCAAGTGTCGGCCGTCCGGCTTGTCGCTTGCGCGGCTTGCGCCTGGCGTTCTCTGCAAATTTAACCACCGTTATCGGCGTCTTGCCGACCGGGCTACGCCCGGCGCGGCTGGGTATCGCCACCGACGATTTCTGACTCACGCTTCGGTCGCTCCTGGTCGGTGCTGCCGGCACCTGCGATAGAACTATCGGCAGCCCTCCGGAGGCCGGCCGCCACTCACTATGATGTCATAAACATACGGCGCCGAAACATATTCGGATTCGGTCCGACTACAATGGGCGTGCCTTGGCTCAGGGCGGCTTCCGTTCCAAGTCAGATTTCCGTCATTTCGAATTGCGACTTTTCAGCTCCGCAATCCGGGCAAACCCACGTCTCCGGCACGTCTTCCCAGCGCGTGCCCGGTGCCAGACTGCTGGCTGGATCGCCCTTTTCCTCGTCGTAAATCCAGCCACAGTTGCTGCACATCCATTTCTTCATAGCGTCGTCTCAGGGGGGCGGCGGAATTCACCAGTCAAAGCGGATGGCGGCGGTCTTGATGCGGGTATAGAACCGCAGACCTTCCAGTCCCTGTTCCTTGAATGGGGAGCCAGAATCCTTGAAGCCGCCGAAAGGCTGGTGCACGTCCCAGCCCGAAGTTGGTAGGTTGATCGACACCTGACCGGCATCTGCCGCGTCGATGAAGCGCTGCGCTTGACGCAGGCTGGCTGTGAACAGAGCCGCCGACAGACCATACGGCGAATCGTTAACTGCAGCCACCGCGTCCTCGAACGAGGCCACGGCACGGACCGCGAGTACCGGACCGAACACCTCCTCCTTCCAGATCGGCATGTCCGGTGTGATGCCGGTGACGATGGTAGGCTCGACGAAGCAGCCGTGGCTCAACGCCTCGTCTTGCGGCACGCCGCCGCCCAGCACAATGCGCGCGCCAGAGACGCGAGCGCGCTCAATGTGGCTCACTACTTCTTTCTGGTGCCGCCGACTCACCACCGGACCCATCTTGGTCTGCGGATCGATGCCCGCACCCATCTTCAGCGCCCGCACGGCGGTTATCAGCTTTTCCACGAGGCTGTCATGCACCGATGCCTCGACGATGACGCGGCTGGTCGCCGTGCAGCGCTGTCCCGCCTGGCCAAAGGAAGCGCCGAGCAGGGTCGTCACAACCAGATCAAGATCGGCATCTGCAAGCACCACAGAGGCGTTCTTGCCCCCCATCTCGGTCTGCAGGCGCACGTTGCGGCCCGCCAGCTTGCGCGAGAGGCCCAGACCAACTTCGGTGGAGCCGGTGAATGTCATCGCCGCCAGGCGCCGGTCGCCGATCACTATTTCGTCAAAGCTGGCGTGGTCGGCGATCAGCAGGTTCAGCACTCCGGCCGGCAGTCCTGCCTCCACCAGCGCATGTACCAGGCGGCACGCCGCAAGGGGCGTCTCTCGCGCCGGCTTGAGGATCACCGCATTGCCGCTGATCAGCGCGGGTCCCAACTTGCGCGCCGGCGTCAGCATGGGGTCATTCCAAGGCGTAATCATGGCAACGATACCAATCGGCTCCACCAGGATCATCGCGCGCGTGCCCGGCCGCCCGTCGGCGATGATGCCGCCCTGTGGCATGCGCGCCGTGGCGGCATAGAAATCCAGGAAATCGGCGCTTTTCTCCACTTCGATGTTAGCTTCCGCCAAGGTCTTGCCATTCTCCAGCGAGATGCCGCGCGCCACGTCGTCGCGGTCCCCGCGCAAGATCTGCGCCGCTTTGGATAGCACCGCCGCGCGCGCGAGCGCGGAAGTACCACGCCACAGGACAGCGCCCTTTTCGGCCGCATTCATGGCTCGCCGTACCTGCTCGGGCGCCGCCAGGCGGTAGCACGCAAGCACGTCGCGCACGTCGGAAGGATTAGTGTCGTCGACAATGTCGGGAGCCGCTCCGGCTTCCCAAGATTCGCCGATCCGGTACTCGATTTCCAGGCTCATGGATTTGATTCGGCAGCGCGACCGAAGTGTAAATATTTCTACGGAACCGTACCATTATGCCCGACTCCGGAGCTATTTTCTTCTTAAAATTGGTGCGGAGCCGCCATCCGCTCTACCGCCAGTCTGGCGCCCGCTTCTCGCCAAGATGCATCGTCCGCATGATCTTCAACCCTTGGACGTACATGGGCACCTACAGAAACGCTTTTAGGCCCCTATCTGACACGGCCGCAGTAGCGCTTTTAGGCCCTTACCTGCCGCGGCCTTTGAGTTATGATTGCGGTACTATTAACGGAGCAGGCGCCACGCGATTCTGCATGAATTTGACCCAGACGCTTGGTGAGAAAACGGTGAGTCTGACGGCAGGCCCCGTCCCTCTTTACTTTCAGCTCGCTGAGGATCTGCGCCAGCAGATCTCTGACAGACGTCTCAAGCCAGGCGTTGCGATGCCGACCGAGGAACGGCTCGGTGAGTTGTACGGCGTCAGCCGCATCACGGTGCGGCGCGCCCTTGACGATCTGATTGCGGAAGGCTTGGTGACGCGACGCCGCGGCGTCGGCACTTTTGTGGCAGCGTCAGGGCGCGCAATACGGTCAGTGAGTCTGGTCGGATCGCTCTATGACGCCCTCGCCTACCCGCGCAATATCACTATTGAAGTGATGCAGCGAGCTGAGAAAGCCGCCCCCAAGCGCGTCGCAGAATTGCTGGACCTGCAACATAGAACTCCACTGGTCGAAATACAGGTTTTAAGTCGCGTCAAACGGACCCCGTTCGCAATGACCTATTTCTACTTGCCTGCCGACATAGGCGCCAGGTTGCAATCGGCTGAGCTTGTCGCCGGTGTGCCGGTGGCGCGGTTGGTGGAGAAGCTGCTGGGCGAGGAAATCGTGCGCGCCGCCCAGACAGTCGAACCAGAATCCGCCGACGCGCGCTTGGCGAAGCTGCTGGATATCCCACGCGGCACCGCTGTACTGCACGTGCTGCGTACCTACTTCAGCGCCTCCGGGCGGCCGGTGGAAGTGGCTTCCGTGCGATACCGCCCCGATCAGTACCGCTTGCGTGTGGATCTATTGGCAAACCCGCCGGTTACCCGCTGATCCCGTTCAAAGCGTGCTCAGCACATGGCCGCCGTCCGCGGTGACCAGGGTGCCCGTGATGTAGCGGCCGGCGTCGGAAGCCAGTAGCAACAGCGGACCATCCAGATCCTGCGGCGTGCCGAAGCGCCTCTGAGGGATGCGTTGACGCATTTTCTGTCCCGCCTCACTCTCCAAGAAATCTCGATTCAGGTCTGTGGCGATGTAGCCGGGCGCGATAGCATTGACGCGGATGCCATGGCGTGCCCACTCCAAGCCCAATGCCTGGGTGAGATGCACCAGACCCGCCTTTGAGGCGCAATACGGAGCAACGCCGCCGGCAACGCGCACTGCCAGAATCGAGGCAATATTGACGATGCTCCCAGGCCTCCCGGCCTCGACCAACCGGCGTACCGCCTCTGTCGCCACCAGCCAGCCTCCCTTCAAATTGGTTTGCAGCACCAAATCCCAGTCCCCGGATGTCTGCTCCAACGCAGGCTTGAATTGGGTGGTGCCTGCATTGTTGATTACCACGTCTGGCAAAAGGCCTTTAGCGCCCATACTGGAAAAGGCGACGCGCACCGACGCCTCATCGGTCACGTCGATCTCGACCGCTTCGGCCGACCAACCCAGCGCTCTGAGTTCATTCACTAAGGCGTACAAGCGATCCGCACGACGGGCGGCGACCAGCACCTTCGCTCCTGCTTCCGCCAAGGTTCTGGCAAAATGCCGCCCGAGGCCACTGGAAGCGCCTGTTACAAGAGCGGTGTGCCCGCGCAGACTAAACCTGTCGAATACATTCATTGAGGTTTTATCAGGCAATTCATAATCGGAATCAAGGCGCGTTTTCATAATTGGCTTGCGGGGAGACGCACCACGAGCCCGTCGAGCTCGGACTGCACGCTGATTTGGCACGTCAAGCGGCTGTTGTCCTGCACCGCCAGCGCACCCTCCAGCATCATGCTCTCGTCATCGGTTCTTGGCGGCAGCCTGGCGATCCAGGTCTTGTCGACATAGCCGTGGCAGGTCGCACAGCTGCAACAGCCGCCACAGTCGCCAACGATGCCGGGCACCATGTTGTCAACGGCGGTCTGCATCACCGATTTGCCGTTCTCGGCTTCGATTACATGCTCGGTACCAGTGTGCTCGATGAATACGATTTTGGTCATGGGCGTTCTCGTGTGGAAGCTCAGGCCGTCGCCTAAAGCATGGATTTGAGCGGGACGGCGTCGTCCCGCAGGCGCTCGGACGGGACGGCGGCGCGCTCGGCGACCAGCCGCTTGGCCACCATGAAATCCTGCGGACGATTGACGGAATCGGCGGAAATCACCACGCCGTCCTTAAGATAAAAGGCGGTGAAGCTATTGGCATCCATGTCGCCACGGACAATCAGATTGTCATAGCCTTGGGAAAGTCCGACCATCTGCAATTTAAGGTCGTATTGGTCTGACCAGAACCAGGGTACCGCGTCATAGACACGGGGCCTGCCGAGGATCGAAGCCGCTGCAACGCGCGCTTGCTCCAAGGCGTTGGGTACGGATTCCAGCCGCAAACGGCGTCCGAGGAAAACGTTGTCGTGGTTGGTGCAATCCCCGGCAGCCACGATATCGGGATCCGAGGTAACCGCATACCGGTCAACGACGATGCCATTGGACACTTCGATTCCCGCCGCCTCCGCCAGTTCGGTGTTCGGAATCAGCCCCACCCCGATCACCACAAGGTCGGCGGCCAATCGCGTGCCGTCCGCCAGCACCACAGTGCAGGTATCGCCGCTGCCTTCCAGCGCATGAACGCCCACCCCGGTGCGCAAGTCGACGCCGTGGCCGCGATGCACACGTTCATAGAAGGCGGAAATCTCCGGAGCAGTTACGCGCGCGAGTACCCGCGGCAGCGCTTCCACCACCGTTACATGCAAGCCCTTCTTGATGCCCACCGAGGCCGCTTCCAGGCCGACATAGCCGCCGCCGATGATCACCAGGCGCTTGCCCTCACCGAATTGCTGTTTGAGCCTATCAATATCGGCAACAGTGCGGATGTAGTGAACGTTGGACCGCTCCGCCCCCGGCACGGACAGTCGCCGCGGCCGTCCACCAGTGGTCAAGGCCAGCTTGTCATACCTCAGAACGGAGCCGTCATAGAGGCGCAGGGAACGGGCAGCGCAATCAATACTCTCCACCCCGATGCCAAAACGGCATTCGATCGCATGTTTCTCATACACCGCCCGCGGCTTTAAGAACAACGATTCCAGGGTCACCTCACCCGACAGGTAGGTCTTGGACAACGGCGGACGGCGGTAGGGCACATAGTCCTCGTCGCCGATCAGCACGACGCTGTCGGCATAGCCGTGCTGGCGCAGGCTGGTAGCGAGCTCGCTGCCTGCCTGCCCAGCACCAACGATCACAGTTACGGGAGTTCCCATAGTGCCCTCATTATCGAAGGTGGTCTTCCAAGATCAGATTCGAGGCCTTCTCGCCAATCATGACGATAGCCGCATTGGAATTGCCCGAAACCAACGTTGGCATCACTGAGCCGTCGGCCACGCGCAGACCTCGGATGCCGTGCACGCGCAGCCGGGCGTCCACCACGGCCATTGGGTCGGTGCCCATACGCGCGGTGCAGGTTGGATGGTAGATCGAGGCGCCCCGCTCACGGCAGAAGGCCAACACCTCCTCGTCGGAGCGGCAACCTTCGCCCGGCTCAACTTCCTCCGCGACAAACGGTTTCATAGGATCCGCCCGCATGATGCGACGTACCTGCTGCATGCCAGCGACAGTCACCCGGCGGTCCCTTTCCGCCGCTAAGTAGTTGCACAGGATCGCCGGTGATCGAGCCGGATCCCGACCCGTGATATGCACCGACCCTCGACTGTCGGGGCGCAATTGACAGACCGAGGCAGTGAACCCGGAAAAGGAATGCAGCACGTCGCCCATCTTGGTGGTGCTGAAAGTGATGAAATGGACTTGTACATCTGGCCGTGCAAGCTCCCGCGCCGTTCGGAAGAAAGCCCCGGCATAGCCCGCACCGACGGTCAGCGGACCTTTGCGCTGGAAAATGTAGCGCATGACGACCCTGGCGTGCCCCCAGAGGGTTCTCATGTCATCGTTGAAGGTGATCGGTTGGGAGCAACGGAATACGGTGCGCACCTGCAGATGATCTTGCAACGCTTCGCCTACACCGGGTAATTCATGCAGTATAGGAATACCGTAACGGCCTAGCACGGCTGCCGAGCCCACGCCCGATAGCTCCAGCAACTGCGGCGTATTGATCGCCCCTCCGGCAAGGATCACTTCGGCCCGCGCGTCTGCCGCCCAGCCGGCATTGCCGCGGCGCCACTCAACGCCGACAGCCCGGCGCTCCCGCAAGACCACTCGCGTGGCGAGCGCTCCCGTGAGGATGGCGAGATTGGAGCGACCGCGCGCCGGCCGCAGATAACCCTTGGCGGTGCTACAGCGCAAGCCATTGCGCGTGGTCATCTGGTAGTAACCGAAGCCTTCCTGCCAGGCGCCGTTGAAATCCTCGTTGCGCGCATAGCCGGCGGCCTGCCCTGCGTCGATGAAGGCGTCGCAGAGCGGGTGGGGGTCGGCTTGATCAGACACCGCCAGTGGCCCGCCCGCGCCGTGATAGTCGTTGGCGCCCCGCACATAATCCTCACTGCGGATAAAGTGCGGCAACACATCGTCCCAGCCCCAACCAGGATTGCCGAGTTCGCGCCAGCCGTCGAAATCCTCGCGCTGACCACGGACGTAGACAAGCCCGTTGATGGAGCTGGACCCCCCCAGCACACGTCCACGCGGTTGCCCGATGCGCCGGTTGTTGAGCTCAGGTTCGGGTTCGGTGGAGTACAGCCAGTTGACCGATGGCTCCTTGAACAGCTTGCCGTAGCCAAGCGGGATATGGATCCACGGATTCAGGTCGCGAGGTCCCGCTTCCAGCAGCAGCACCGAATGCCGGCCGGACGCTGTCAGCCTGTTGGCCAGCACGCAGCCGGCGGATCCCGCGCCGACGATGATGAAATCGAAACTGCCGAAATTCTTCATGTCCGAATAGGGTTCATGCGCCGGCGACAATGGCGCCGACACGCTCTGCAATGGCCAGCGAGGAGGTCAGCCCTGGCGATTCGATGCCGAAAAGATTGACTATGCCGCGCACGCCATGTGTGGCCGGCCCCTCGATGCGGAAATCGGCTGCAGGTTCGTCCGGACCGGAGATTTTCGGCCGGATGCCTGCATAGCCCGGCGCAAGTTGGTTGTCGCGCAACTGCGGCCAGTAGGCGCGGATGGCGGTGTAAAACTTGTCCGACCGGCGCGGATCGACGCTGTAGTCCAGCGAATCAATCCACTCCACGTCGGGACCGAAGCGGGCCTGCCCGCCCAAATCAAGCGTCAGATGCACGCCGAGACCGCCGGGTTCCGGCACCGGGTAGACCAACCGCGAGAACGGTGCGCGGCCGGCGAGCGTGAAGTAGTTGCCTTTGGCGTACCAGGCACGCGGCACTTGCTCTGCGGGGAAGCCCTCAATGCGGCGCGCAACCTCCGGAGCATGCAGTCCGGCGCAGTTCACCACCCAACGCCCCTTGAGCAGCGGCCGCGACTCGCCCGAAACGCACAGCTCGACTCCGTCCACTGCCGGGCGCAGCGCGGTCACCGGACTCAGTACGGCTAACTGTGCTCCGTTACTCTCCGCCTCGCCGAGCAGGCTCACCATGTAGGCGTGCGAGTCGATGATGCCAGTGGAAGGCGAAATCAGGGCCGCCGCGCACTCTAGGTTTGGTTCCAGGCGTAGCGCCTCCTCACGGTCGATCAGACGCAGGTCGTCGACTTCGTTGCTATGCGCCGCCCGCGCGATGCGCTCGAGTTCCGTGAACTGCCCTGGCTGTGTCGCCACTATCAGCTTGCCGCAGCGGCGATACTCCACTCCATGATCAACGCAGTAGGCATATAGCAGCTCACGCCCTCGTACGCAGAGTTGTGCCTTGAGGGATTCGGCGGGGTAATAAATGCCGGCATGGATCACTTCGCTATGGCGCGAACTGGTTTCGGTGCCGAAAGCACCCTGACTTTCGATCAACAACGTTTCGCGGCCATCCAGCGCCAACTGGCGCGCAACCGCCAGCCCCATCACTCCAGCGCCCACGACGATACAGTCGACCGTTTCGGTCATGGCTGGCTCGAATAGTTCAGGGCGCTGTTGATATCCATGTTGCTCAGGTGGTTTTTGGCGGCGGCGCCGTGCTGGCGCGCACCAACAGCCGGGTCTCCACCTCCCAGGATTCAACGGGTGCGCCGTGCTTCAGGGCAGCGAGCATACTGTCCGCCGCGCGGCGACCAATTTCGTCAGTGGGGACATCGATGGTGGTGAGCTGCGGGGTCAGCAGGGAGGAGAATTCGATGTTGTCCATGCCAGTTATCGACAAGCGTTTAGGCACAGCGATGCCAGCGTCGCGCGCCTCAGCCAGCGCGCCGGCGGCAAGCAGATCCGCCGTGCATACCAATGCCGTGGGCCGGGGCGACAACGCCATCGCAAGCTGGAAAGCCGCCCGCGCTGCCTCGATGGTGAATGGCGCAGTGAATACACGATCAACGGGCAATTCGATACCGGCATCGGCGAGGGTCTCGCGGATTCCCACAATGCGACCCCGCGCTCGTTCATTGCGCGCGGGATCGCCGGATAGTACGGCAAAGCGCCGGTGCCCCAACTCCAGCAGGTGACGCACCATCGGCTGAATAGCGCGCCGATTGGAGAATCCGACGCTGGCGCGCCCCTCGGCCTCGTCCAGCGACCAGGTGAAAAGGTATGGCCTGCCGGCGCGCTCCAAGCGTGCCAGCACTGCAGCATCCTGCCCGGTACCAACAAGTATCAAACCATCGACACCGCGCTCAAGCAGCCGCTCCACTTGTGCCCGCTCCTGCGCACGGTCGTATTCGTGTGCCGAGATCAGCAGGTAGTAACCGCCGCCGGCAAGCTGCTTTTGCAGAGCGTGGACGAAGTCGGCGTAAATCGGATTATTCACGGTGGGCAACACCACACCCACTGTTTGGCTACGGCCCATGGCCAACGCCCTGGCTGCGCCATCCGGCAAGTAACCAAGTTTTTCCGCCGCCGCGCGCACCCGATGCAAAGTTTGCGGTTTTACCGCATGCGGTATGGACAACGCACGAGAAGCGCTGCCCAGCGACACCTCCGCCAGGCGCGCCACGTCGGCAAGGCGTGGCCGCCGAGAGCTTGATTCCGCTCGCGCCCCGGCCTGCTGCAGCGCCATGGTTTTGCGCATCAGTGTATGCCGCCCTTGCGGAACCTAGTATGGCCAGCCTTGATCAATTCAGCTCCTGAACTGGTTCTTGTACTATATATGAAGCGCTTCATTTTATCTATATAAACCCATATAGATTATATATTGTGCTATTTTACCCCTGCATTTCTCAGAGCAGATATTGCAATATAGTTGGCATAAATGAAACGTTTCACTAACCTTATTTTCCTCGCACACAGGAAGGCATTCCGGGCGTCGCCATGAGCACAAATATCGAAACGCGGGACCGCTACTTCTATTGGCTCAATATCCCGAGCCGATGGCAGGATGGTGACCCCTATGGCCACGTCAACAACGTCGTGTACTACTCATGGTTCGACACGGTGCTGACGCACATGCTGATCGAACGGCAGGCGTTACGCCGTACGGACTGGAATGCGATCGGACTGTGCATCGAGAGCCAGTGCAATTTCCACGCTCCGGTAACCTTCCCGGAAAGCGTCGATGCCGGCCTACGCATTGGTCGCGTCGGCAACTCCAGCCTCCGGTACGAGATCGGCCTCTTCAAGTCTGGTGATGAAGTTCCCTGTGCCACAGGGCATTTCATCCATGTATTCGTCGATGCGACAACCCGTCGCCCCGTACCGTTGATCGAGCCGGTGAGAAAATCCATGGCCGGCCTGATGCTCACTACGGCGTGAGACGGTTCTATTCCCTGGGTGCCGTGTGGCGGGTGGTTACCAGGGCCGTGGCGCATAACTGCTCGACGCCGTCGCGGAGCACGAACATCTCGGCGGCAGCGACGCTGATGGTGCGTGCCGCCGACAACACCCGCCCGCGGGCAATCAGCCGCTCACCGTGTGCCGGGTTGAGAAACTTCAGCGTGTAGTCGAGCGTTAGCCTTTGCCAATCCGCTGGGATCAACGTATAGCAGGCGAAGGAGCCGGCGTAGTCTGCGATTGCACCTATGATGGTGCCCTGGAAGTAGCCTGGGCGGTGGCCGAACTCGGGTTTGCATGGCAAGGCCAGAGTCACAGCACCGGGCAACACCTCTGCCACTTCAAAGTCAAAGAAGCGACACACCGGCGAATCGAGGAAGCGGCGGCGCACGTCCGCTTCATAGTCGGGATTGCACGGCTCAAACCGGCTCATTTTGCGTTTGCTTCGGGTGAGGTCAGCCATCGTGCCGCGCTCTCTCCCAGAGCCGGCGCCGCACGCGCGGCCACGGTATCGCGAAAGCACTCGGCCAGCGGCAGCGGCAAAGCAGGTAGCTCGTGTTCGGCGCTGCGCACCCGGCGGCGTAGTAGATCGCGATTGATGAACTGCCGCGAGTGCACCGCCTCCTCAAACGTCCTGACCAGGGCACAGGCAACATCACGGCCGTGGAAAGCCTGCTCCCATTCAGCCGCAGTACGGCTGCGGATTAACGCTGCCACCGCAGCCGCAGTGGCAGCCGGATCGCAACGATCGTCGATGAACTGCGGAGCAAGACTGATGACTTCGCAGAAGTTCCGCCAGAACCTGTCTTCGCCGGGCGCTACAGACAGAAAGCGCCCGTCGCCGGTGCGGTAGATGCGATAGCGCGGCGAAGCACCGGTTTCGACGGCGTCACCGGGCAGCGGCCAATGTCCTCGCCCGTACACCGCCGCAAAACAATGCTGGAGAAAGGGGAAGATGTTGTCGAACATGGAGACTTCGATACGACATCCTCGTCCGCTACGCGTTCGTTGGAACAGCGCCAAAAGGATATTCATGAAGGCTGGATAGGTGCCCCCGCCGATATCGGCGATTAGTGTGGGCGGCATGGTGGGTACCCCGTCGGCGCCGGCGGTCTGCGCCAGAAGGCCAGCCTCGGCGGCATAGGTCAGATCATGGCCCACTTTTAGTGCGTCAGGACCGTTTGCGCCGTAACCGGTGATCGAACAGTAGATGAGACCGGCATTGATGCGGCTGAGTACCTCGTACCCCAGTCCAAGTCGTTCCATTACACCGGGGCGGAATTGCTCCACCAGTATGTCGGCGCTCTCAAGCAGCGGTTGCAACCTAATGCGGTCCTGCGGATCCTTCAGATCGAGCGCAAGGCTGCGCTTGCCGCGATTTAGCAACGTGAAGTCCGCCTCGGAGCGGCGCATCTCGTCCCCCTTCCCCGGCCTTTCGATCTTCAGCACGTCGGCTCCAGCCTCGGCCATCATCAGCGTCGCGAATGGCCCGGGCAACAGGGTGCTGAAATCGAGCACGCGGATACCCTGCAGTGACGGAATCATCCACTGACCTCTTGAGCCAGCCGTACCTGCAGCAGTTCGCGCAGGGCCTCCTTGCGTACTTTGCCGCTTGCGGTCATCGGCAGCGCATCCACCAGCTCGACACGTTCGGGATATTTGAATTTGGCGACTCGCAATTGTTCGAGGAAAGCAGCAAGATCCAGAATAGTAGGATGCGCGCACGGCTGGGGTACGACGAAGGCACAGGCGCGCTGGCCCAGGCGTTGGTCGGGATAGCCCACGACCGATACAGCCCGGATCATCGGATGCTGGAAAAGCAGATTTTCAACTTCTGCGGGACTGATGTTCTCACCGCCGCGAATGATGATGTCCTTGCGCCTCCCAACGATTCTGAGGTACCCCGCCTGATCCACTGCAGCCAGGTCGCCACTGTAAATGAAGCCCTCACTATCGAAAGCTCGCGCAGTGTGTGAGGGATCGAGGTAACCAAGGCAAACGTTCGGACCACGATAAGCGAACTCCCCGGCCGCGCCGCAGGCAGAACGCCGGTGCAGTTCGTCGACCAACTTGTATTCGATTCCTTCGTTGATACGGCCGTCACTGCCGCTGACGCGCTCCCCCGGATCGTCCGGGCGCGTGATGGCGATGTTCTGTCCTTCTGACTGTCCGTAGGCGGTGACCAGGCGCGCGCCCAGTTTTTCACGCACGGCGGCTACCAGACCAGGCGGAATCGGCGCGCCGGCGGTCAGCGCAAGGCGGAACGAGGACAAATCATACTGGCTTCGCTCCGGCACATCGATTAGGTCCGTGAAAAACGTCGCGGCACCCCACATGAAGCTGCAACGTTCGCGCGCTATCAGTTCAGTCGCAGCCGCCGCATTCCAAGTATCGAGAAGAACGACCTTACCGCCAATCAGCAGCCCGAATTCCGAGCCGTTGACCGCTCCGGTGCCGTGACCCACGGGCGAGGCGGTCAGGACTGCGTCGTCAGAGTTGAAGCCGAAATAGTCAACATGCCTATGCAGTCCGAAGAACAAGGTATTGTAGGAGTGCAATACGCCTTTGGGCCGCGATTCGGTGCCTGACGTGAACAAAATCGTCCGCACGGCGTCCGGACTAATGACCCGATCGTCCACCGCCGCTCCGGCCTCGCTCTCCCAAGGCTGCGACAAAAATTCCTCCACTGAGGCGCATCCGTTCGACAGCGGCGCAACAGGGTCGACTACGAACACTTGCAACAATCGCGGCAGGCGCGCCCGTAGTTCCATTGCCATGGCCGCATGATCGAATTTACGAAATGTGGCCGGCACCACCAACATTTTGGCTCGGCAGGCACCGAGCAGGTATTCCAAGTCACCGGCGCGTAGTTGCGGTAGCAGCGGGATATAGACCGCACCGATGCGAACCGCGGCCTGTTGGAAAAACACAAATTCGCGCCAGTTGGGCAACTGGATGGCCACAGCGTCTCCGGGACGCACACCAAGCATCCACAAACCTGCGGCGAGCCGGCGCACTATCTCCGCCAGTTCACGGTAACTGACGCTGCCCTTGCGATCCACCACCGCCACAGTGTCCGCTCGCGCCCGGGCCGCATCAGCAACGAAATCCGGGACCGGCTTCTTGCTCCAGTAACCCTTTTGACGATAAGTCTGAGCGAACGGTTGATGATGCGCCGGCAGCGATTCGAATATCGCCGCGCCTGTCTTAAGGTTCACGAAAATACTCCGGGACACCTAACGGCCAATTCGTGCCCCAAAGCTGCATACCACCATCGACATGCAGTACTTCTCCGGTTACGAACTTTGCCGAAGGCGCGGATAGGTACACCACACTCTGCGCAATGTCCCAGGTGTCGCCCATGACACGCATGGGGTTACCTTTCCCGGTACGTTGCAGCAGCTCTGGTGGATAGTTGTTCAGTCCCTCGGTTTCAATCGTCCCGGGCGCTACGCAATTGACCCTAATTTTCAGCGGTGCCCATTCCACCGCCACCGACTTGGACAAATGCGCCACGCCAGCGCGCGCTGCACAAGTATGAGCCGACTGCGGAATGCCACGATCGTAAGTTGCAATGATATTAACCACATTGCCGGCCTGTTCCTTGTCACGCCAGCGACGTGCGAAGGCCTGCATCATCCACCAGGTGCCGTTGAGATTGGTGTCGACGACGGCGAGCCAGCCTTTGGTGGAAAAGTCGAGTGCATTCTGCGGAAACTGTCCGCCGGCATTGTTTACAAGAGTGTCGATGCGGCCGAACCGCGTGAAGGCCTCCTCGGCAAGTGTATCCACCTGCTCCGGATTTCGGATAGTCATGGCCCGATACGCAATGTCCTTGCCGAGCAAGCGTTTCGCATCTTCTGCGGCGCGCGTCAGCTTGGCTTCGTCACGGCCGCAAATCATCACCTCGGCACCGAGACGCAGCGCCAGAAAGGCAATGGCACGCCCCATGCCGCTGCCACCGCCGGATACCACGATCACCTGCCCGCTCAGAAGATCGTCGCGGTAGATCGTCGGTAATTTCGCCAACTCGTCCGGCGGCAGGCCCCACTGGCGCGTTTCCATCGGAACAACGCGCTGAGTTTCGCTCACGGTCACATCCTTTTGTGGCAACTTCTTCATGACCGGCCGAAAATATTGCGCGAGATGATGAGGCGCTGGATCTCCGAGGTGCCGTCCCAGATTTCCGTGATCCGCGCTTCACGGTACATCTGCTCGACGAGACTGCCCTTTTTTACGCCCCAGGCACCGAATACCTGCATTGCCTTGTGCGTAATGCGAGTCGCCGCTTCGCTGGCGTAGAGCTTCGCCATCGCCGCTTCAGTCGGAATCTTGCGACCGGCATCGAGCTGCGCGGCTGCATGGCGCGTAATCATCCGCGCCGCATGCAGGTCGGTTGCCATGTCTGCGATCATGAAGGCGATCGCCTGATGCTTGTGCAACGCCTGACCGAAGCTACGGCGCTGTTTCGCATATTCCACCGCATCTTCATACGCAGCTTGGGCGATGCCGATGGCATGCGAGGCGGTAATCAGACGCACGAAGTCCAGAGAATGCATCATCTGCTGGAAGCCTCGATTGACTTCGCCGAGCAACTGCGCGTGCGGCACGCGCGCGTCTTCGAAAACGAGTTCGCCGTGTATGGTGCCGCGGGCGCCCATTTTCGAGTAGATCTCGCCCACCGAGAAGCCCGGCGTGCCTTTTTCGATCAGGAAGCTCGACACACCCTTCGACCCGGCCGCTGGATCGGTCTTGAGGGCAACTACAGTCAAGTCAGCGCGCCCTAGATTGCCGATCCAAGCCTTGCGGCCATTCATCACCCAATGGTCGCCGGCACGAGTCGCACTCGCCGTTATGGCGCCAGCATCCGATCCGCAGTGGAGCTCGGTCAACGCGAATGACAGCGCCAACGTCCCCTGCGCCACGCCGGGTAAGTATTTGCGCTTCTGCTCCTCCGAGCCGAAGGCGGCGATCGACAACACGGTGCCACCGTAGGTGAGCATCAGGGCCGCCGTCGACGGGCATCCACGAGCAAGCTCCTCGATGACCACGCACGAAGTCATCGCGTCGGCGGCGAGGCCTCCATACTTCTTGGGAACGGTGAGTCCGCAAAGGCCCGACTGGGCGAGAGCGCATAGACCTTCTTCGGGATAGCGCTCGGCAAGATCGACGTCGCTGGCATGCGGCCGCAGACTTTCGTCGGCGAGTTTGCGCGCGCGAGCCTGCATGCTCAGTTGGTCTGCGGTGAGACTGAAGTCCACGATGGTCTTTGATTCCAGGGAAGTCGACCGGCTGCCGATGAAAAAGATAGGTTCTGGGCGTGCTCTCCATCATTGGCCGAGGCATTGACTCCAGGTTGTTATGTCGTCATGATATCTGCATGTTGCATGTAGAATCAAGGGCTGCAGTGCGGCTTTGAATTCTCGTGATGGTAGAAATCTTGGAGTGGGTTGGCCGCAGTGCGGCCGACCCGGGCGCTGGCGAACCGCAAGTATCATGGCAACACTCGGCCAAATAATCGACAGTAACGCCCGCCATTGTCCCGACCGCCCCGCTGTGGTCTACGGTGATCTGCGATGGACGCACGCGGAATTCGCCGCACGCGTGCGTCGGCTGAGCGGCGGCTTATGGCAGCTCGGTATGCGCCATCAGGACCGCTTTTCGGTCCTGGCGATGAACAATAGTGAATATCTAGAATGCTACGGCGCCGCACAGTGGGCCGGGTTCATCATCAATACCGTCAACTTCCGGCTTGCCTCGCCTGAAATTCACTGGATTCTCCAGGACGCCGCGCCGAAGCTGCTGGTCTTCGAAGCGCAGTACGCGGAATTGATCGGCGCTCTGCGCTCCAGGTTGCCCGGCATCGAGCGCTATATCTGCATCGGGGCCGTGCCGCAAACCGCCGCGCAATGGGCCGAAAGCTATGATGCCGTTCTAGAATCCGGCCGGGATTCGGGAGTCCCCATCCGCTCGCACAGCGACGACTATTTCTGTTTGGTCTATACCAGCGGCACTACCGGTAGGCCCAAGGGAGTGTTGCAAAGCAATCACTCCATGGCGCGATGCGCGGAAATCGTGTCGAGTGAGCTTTGCCTGGGCAGCGATTGCCGTCTGCTGGCCAGTGCCCCGCTATTTCACGCCGGTGCAAGCACGATGTCTTGGGGCGCAGGATTTCGCGGGGGTTGCACCGTACTGCATCGCGGCTTCGATGCGGAACGGGTACTACGTGCAATAGAAGCGGAACGCATCAGCGCCATCCATCTAGTGCCGACCATGGTGCATAGCCTTCTGGATAGTGCAAATTTCGGCAAATACGACCTGTCATCGTTGCGCATGCTGCTGTACGCCGCGGCGCCCATGCCGCTACCGGTGCTGAGGCGTGCGGTGAAAGCCTTCGGTCCGATCACCTACAACGGCTATGGTCAAACCGAAATCAACTTCATCACGAGCCTCCATCCGCACCAGCACTTTCTCGAGGGCACACCGCAGCAATTGAAGCGCCTGGCGTCGGTAGGGCAAACGCACTGGCAATGCGAGATCCGGATTCGGACCGATGATGGCCGTGACTGCGCACCGAATGAGATTGGAGAAGTGGTGGCGAAGTCCGAGACTGCGATGGCCGGCTACTGGAACAATACCGTCGCAACCCTGGCGGCCATCCGCGACGGCTGGGTACATACCGGCGATCTCGGATACCTCGACGAACAGGGTTACTTGTTCCTGGTAGATCGCAAGAAGGACATGATCGTCAGCGGCGGCGAAAACATCTATTCCCGCGAGGTGGAGGAAGCCGTGGTTCAGCATCCCGCCGTGCGTGAAGTCGCGGTAATCGGCGTGCCCGATCCCAAGTGGGGCGAGGCCGTCCACGCAGTCGTGGTATTGACGCCCGGTAGCACGACCGATTCGGACGCGCTCATCGAATTTTGCAGAAACCTCATTGCATCCTATAAGTGCCCGAAATCCGTGAGTTTCATATCAGCCCTCCCGCGGCTCGATACGGGCAAGGTGAACAAGGTGATTTTGCGCCAGCAACATGCTGCTCCGGCCGATTAGCCATTCATTGGGCGTCCGCCTTCATGTCCACCTTCAGCTTCTGTCCGGTCGCCCTACCCGCTGGGATCCCTCAATTCCGCTCCCAGATCCGCGAGTTCCTGAGGCGGGAGCTGCCCGACCGGCCGGCCGAGCAGAGAGCCAACTCCTGGGCCGTGTACGACCCCGAATTCTCGCGCAAGCTCGGCGCCCAGGGTTGGATAGGCCTGGCTTGGCCCAAACGCTACGGAGGCCACGAGCGCAGCAATATCGAGCGCTACGTGCTGCTGGAGGAGCTGCTCGCCGCCGGCGCCCCGGTGGGCGCGCACTGGATCGCCGACCGCCAGTCCGGGCCGGCGCTGCTCAAGTTCGGCACCGAGTCGCAACGCAGCCAATACCTACCCGGCATGGCACGAGGTGAAACTTATTGCTGTATCGGCATGAGCGAGCCGAACGCCGGCTCCGACCTCGCTTCGGTGCGCACCCGCGCCGAGAGGCTTCCCGACGGCCGCTGGAAGATCAACGGACAGAAGATCTGGACCACCAATGCGCAGAACTGCCGCCTCATCATCGCCCTGGTGCGCACTGGGGCATTCAACGAGAAGGCCAGACAGACCGGCTTGTCTCAATTCCTGATCGAACTCGACACGCCCGGCATCAGCGTGCGCCCGATTGTCGACTTGGTCGGCAGTAGCCATTTCAACGAGGTATTTTTCGAGGACGTCGTCGTCGGCTCGGAAAGCCTGCTGGGCGTGGAAGGCGAAGGCTGGAGGCAGGTCACCGGCGAGCTGTCATTGGAACGTAGCGGCCCGGAGCGCTACATGTCGAGCTTGGCGCTGTTCTTGGAGTTGTTGCGCGTTGCCGGCCCCGATCCTGTCGAATCGGTCAAACAGGTCATCGGCCGCATCGCCGCGGAGATTTGGACACTGCGTCAGATGTCCCTCTCCGTCGCAGGCCAGCTGTCGGCGGACAAGGACCCTGCGGTGGAAGCCGCCATCGTCAAGGACCTCGGCAACAGTTTCGAACAGGCGCTGCCAATGCTGGTGCAATCCATCGCCGATCACGCGGTGTACCTGGAAGATGGCAGTGCCTTCACCCGCACGTTGGGCCTTCTGCTGCAGACCTCCCCGTCCTTCTCGCTGCGTGGGGGCACGCGCGAAATACTGCGCGGCATCATCGCCCGCGGCCTGGGATTGAGGTAGTGAGCGACGTGAGCGACTTGCTGGCCGACAGCGTCACCCGGTTGTTCCGCGAGGGTAGTGCCCAACGCACCGCCACAGCCGAGTTCGACACCGCGCTGTGGAACCAAACACAGGAGATGGGGCTCTCGGCCCTGCTGGTCAGCGAAGATCAGGGTGGCATCGGCGGCAGCTGGGAAGACGCACTGGCGGTGCTGCAGCCCGCGGGCTTTTACGCGATCGCTCTGCCCGTTGCCGAAAACATGCTCGCTTGCCGCCTGCTGGCGGCGGCCAGACTGGAAAGCGACGCCCTCATGGCAGTCGCTGCGCCGGGCGAGGGTGCGCTGCAGAAACGAAGGCAGGGCTTCCGCTTCAGCGGCAGCTTCCACAGCCTTCCGTGGGGCCGGAACGCAAAGTCCATCGTCACCTGCGTCGTGCTGGATGAGACGCCCCACGTGGTGGTGCTTCCAAGCGACGGCGCTACCCTGCAGCCTGCCACCAACCTCGCCGGTGAACCGCGCGACGAACTGCGCTTCGAAGCTTGTGCCGCGCGCGCTGCGCCCTGCGATGCGCCGGAAGCGGCGCAGCTCTACGACTTCTGCGCTCTGTTGCGCTTGGCGCAGGTGGTCGGCGCGCTGGACGCCGCGCTGACGCTGTCAATAGACTATGCGTGCGAGCGCAAGCAATTCGGCCGAGCCATTGGTCATTTTCAGGCGGTGCAGCAACAGCTGGCACTGTTTGGCGCTGAAGCCGCCGCGGTCGCCTGCGCGGTGCGCGCAGCTTTTCGGGCGGCGACCTGCGGCGACGCTTTTTTTCAGATCGCCGCGGCAAAGCTGCGCGCCAACATGGCCATCGGCCCTGCCACCGCCACCGCGCACCAGGTGCACGCCGCCATTGGCTTCACCTGGGAGCACGGCCTGCATCATCTAACGCAGCGCCTGATGTCGTGGCGCAGCGAATTCGGCAACGACCGTTACTGGAGTGAACGCCTCGGCGACGCCATCGCGGCGCGGGGCGCCGACCGTTTCTGGAGCGACCTCACCGCCCGCGATGACGCCGCGGCACTCGTGACCTGAACGAAATTTCAACGGACACCCATATGCCAGAAGCCGTCATCGTCTCGTACGTCCGCACCGGCATAGGCCGGGCTTCCCGCGGTGGGCTCAATGATACTCATGGCGCCACAATGGCCGGCCACGTGATCGCCGAAGCGGTCAGGCGCGCCGGACTCGACGGCGGCGAAGTGGAGGACGTGCTGCTGGGCTGCGCGTGGCAGGAGGGTGCCACCGGCTCCAATATTGCGCGCCAGGCTGCCTTGCGCGCCGGTCTGCCGGTGACCGTGGCCGCTGCCACGCTGGACCGCAAATGCTCCTCCGGCCTCAACACCATCGCCAGCGCCGCCGTCCGCATCATGGCAGGCGAAGCGGACGTGATCGTCGCCGGCGGCGTCGAATCGGTGTCCCTGGTGCAGGATCACCGCAACACATTCCGGAGCAAGGAGGTCTGGTTGGCACGCAACCGGCCTGGCGTCTACATGACGATGATTCAGACTGCGGAGACCGTGGCACGACGCTACGGTATCACGCGCGAACAGTCAGACTGCTTCTCGGTGGAGAGCCAGCAGCGCACCGCTGCCGCGCAAATCGCAGGCCGCTTCGACGGCGAGATTGCCCCTTTCACCACCACGCGCCAGGTGAAGGACAAGGAAGGCAAGGTAATTTCGGAGGAGTCCGTGACCCTATCGAAGGACGAGGGCAACCGCCCCGATACCACCCTGGATGGCCTCGCCAGGCTCAGGCCGGTGATGGGCGAGGGGTTCACGGTCACCGCCGGCAATTCCAGCCAGCTTTCCGACGGTGCCGTCGCCTGCGTACTGATGAGCGCCAACGAAGCAGGACGGCGCGGTCTGCGCCCGCTCGGCGTGTATCGAGGCTTTCAGGTGGCCGGTTGCCACCCCGACGAGATGGGAGTGGGTCCGGTCTTCGCCGTGCCGAAGTTGCTGCACAAGGCCGGGCTGAAGGTTGACGACATCGGCTTGTGGGAACTGAACGAAGCCTTTGCCGTGCAGGCAGTGTATTGCCGCAACCGGCTGGGCATCCCCGGTGAGCGACTCAATGTCGACGGTGGCGCGATTGCCATCGGTCACCCTTTCGGTGTATCGGGTGCGCGCTTGGCCGGCCATGCGCTGATCGAGGGCCGGCGTAGAGGGGCACGCTACGTCGTCGCTACCATGTGCGTGGGCGGCGGCATGGGCGCGGCCGCCTTGTTCGAAGTGAACTGACCCGTGAACCGTCGCGCTTCGACTCATCGCTATGCCCTCTTGGGCGCGGTGATTGCGCCGTACAGCAGCACTTTCACGGTCGCCACATCCAAGGCAGGGGATATCGGCATGGCTCGCGTGCCGGCACACGCCTGCAACTCGGCCAGCGACTTGTGGGGATCGTCGGTGTCCAACTCGTAAATGGCGAGGTATTGAGCCGGCGCCGCGGCGTCCTCCAGTGCCAACCGGAAACGCTGCGCGGCGACGAATCCCGGTACGCGGAGCACATCGTCGAGATGCTGTACGGTGTACCAACGGTTGTATTCGTCTTCCTTGCCGGATACGGCATTGCTGAAAACGGTATAGACATATCGGGCCACGGCGTTCATCTCCTCGCGTCAGGGGCGGTGGTCTTCCAGAATAAGGTCGGATGCTCGCCACGCTAGAGCCATGGTCGGCGCATTGGTATTCCCCGAAATCAGTTCCGGATATATGGAGCAGTCCATCACCCGCAGGCGCTCGATCCCGCGCACCCGTAAGCGCTCATCGAGCACGGCCTGATCGTCGCGGCCCATTTTGCAGGTGCCCGCGGCGTGAAAACCCGCGTGGCCGTATTTCCGGAATACTTCGATGATCTCTTCGTCGCTCTGCGCCGCCGCGGTGAAGCGCGACTCGGAACCAAGAAATGGCCGCAGCATCGGTTGTGTCATCAGGCGCCGCATGATCCGCAGCATCGCCACGCTGGTCTTGCGGTCGCGCTCGTCCTGGAGATAGTTTGGCACGATGCGGGGTGGCGCCCCGGGATCGGTGGATTGAATGGCGACCTCTCCCTGGCTGTAAGGTCGCAAGGCATAGCCGAACAGCTGGGCACCTGGCGCCGTCTCGAACTGCATGGTGTCTAGATCGAATGAGAACGGCGCGAACATCAACTGCGCGTCCGGCCGCTCCCGTGTTGCGTCGGTTTTGACGAATGCCGCAATCTCATAGGGACCCCAGCCCATCACGCCCTTGCCGGTCAGCACATAGTGCAGCACGTTCTTCAACAATCGCGCACCGGAGAACTGGTTGTTGTAGCTCAGGCTCGCATCGCTAGCTGTGTATTGCAGATCGAGCAGCAAGTGCTCGCGCATATTGCGGCCGACGCCGGGGCTATTGTGCACCAGGGGAATGCCGAGTCTCTGCATCAGTGCACCCGGACCCACGCCGGAGAGCTGGAGCAGCTTGGGCGAGACGATGGCGCCCGAGCTCAGTAGCACCTCGCCGGCGCAGCGAAACTCTTGCATTTCCCCATCCTGAATTCCGCGCACACCGACTGCACGCCTGCCCTCGAAGATGATCTGGTCGACGCGCACGCCGGTCCGAATCTCCAGATTCCGCCGCTTGCGTGCTGGGTCGAGAAAGCCGCGAGCTGCGCTGACACGTCGGCCGTGCCGGTCAATGTTGGCCACGATGTAACCGATGCCGTACTGGTCCAATCGATTGAGATCTGGCTTGCGCGGCACGCCCAGTGATTCGCCGGCCTGAATCACGGCTTCACCTAGCGGCGAGCGCCCCGGATGAGGGTTCACCTCAATCGGACCGTCGGCGCCGCGCAGCTCGTCGGCGCCCAGACCGTGCCTTTCCAATTTCCTGAAGTAAGGAGCTACGTCATCCCAAGCCCAGCCGCCGTTGCCCAGTTCGGCCATGCGATCGTAGTCCTCTTTCTGGCCCCGCACCCAGACCATGCCGTTGACCGCGCTGGATCCCCCCAGCACCTTGCCGCGAGACCATACATCCGGCCGCTGGCCCGGGCCGCGGTCGTGGGAGGTGACATAGTGAGAAGCGTACTTGGTACCGGCCAGCAGTTTTCCGAAGCCCTTGGGCATGCGGATGAGCCAGTGATCGTCGACCGGCCCCTCTTCCAGCAGTAACACACGGTTGCTTAGGTTTTCGGACAGCCGGTTGGCGAGCACGCAGCCGGCCGAACCCGCGCCGACAATTATGAAATCGTAGCTTCCGTTCACGCGTGAGGCAGCCGGTCCAGTATTCATGCCAGGCAATTATTGCATGTAACATGCATTTTGAACTAGTATTCTCTACCCCGGGAAGCGGGCTGCTATGGGGAGTACTAAGATCATCGATTCTGTCGCGCGCATGCCTGATTTTGGCCGACTGGTATTGGGCGGAAACGTCTTCGGCTGGACCGCCGACGAAAAGGCGTCGTTTTCGGTTCTCGACGCGTTTGTCGCAGCCGGCTTTCGCACGATCGACACTGCTGATTCGTATTCGGCCTGGATTGAGGGGCACCAGGGCGGCGAAAGCGAAACAATGATCGGTCGCTGGATTGCGCGGCGAGGACGCAGCGATGACCTGATTATCATTTCCAAAGTGGGACAGGCTACCCTGGGACAGCCGGCAGGACTACGCCGCGAGCACATCCTCCGTTCGATCGACGGCACGCTGCGGCGCCTGAACCGTGACCACCTCGATGTCTACATGGCGCATGTTGACGATAGAGAGACGCCGATCGATGAGACTCTCGGCGCCTTCGCGGAACTCATCGCGGCGGGCAAAGTACGCGTGATCGGCGCATCCAACTATTCGCTGACTCGCTTCGAAGAGGCACTTCGGCTGGCGGATGCCAGCGGAGTGCCCTCATTTCAGCTCTATCAGCCCCTCTACAATTTATACGACCGTTCGGATTACGAATTTGGAATGGAACCAATCGCCAAGGCGCGCGGTATCGCGATCCTGCCGTATTTCGGATTAGCGGCGGGTTTCTTGAGCGGCAAGTATCGTAGCGAGGCGGACCTCAGGAACCGTGCACGCGCCTTTCGCGTACGCTCATATCTCAACCCGCGAGGCTTGGCGATTATTGCCGCACTCGATGGCATTGCGGCTCGCCTGGAAACAACGCCTGCCAAAGTGGCTGTTGCGTGGCTGCTCCATCGCCCGAGCGTGACGGCGGCAATGGTCAGCGCCACCTCCGTCGGTCAACTGACCGATCTGATCGCGGCGGCAGGGCTATCATTGGATGAGGAGGCCCTCGCGGCTCTTGACGCAGTGAGTTCGGCGGCTGCGGCGGCTCGGACCGATGGTCAGGGATTGGCGTGAATCCCGCCGTCATCAACCTCAGGGACCTACGACATGACGATACGGTTTGACGGACGAGTGGCCATTGTCACCGGCGCGGGCAGCGGCCTTGGCCGAGACTACGCGACCGAATTGGCGAAGCGTGGCGCAAAAGTAGTGGTCAATGATCTCGGCGGCAGCGGCGCAGGCACGGGCGCATCACACCGACCTGCCGATGCCGTGGTTAATGCAATCCGCAGTGCCGGTGGTGAGGCGGTAGCCAGCCATGACAGTGTGGCCACGCGATCCGGTGGTGAAGCGATCGTGCGCACGGCACTCGATGCCTTCGGACGCGTCGACATCGTCATCAACAACGCAGGGTTTCTGCGCAACAACAGGTTTGAGGATCTGAGTGACAGTCAGATCGATGCGATCGTGGACGTGCATCTCAAGGGAGCCTTCTACGTCAGCCAGCCGGCTTACAGGGTGATGGCGGCTAACAAATACGGACGCTTCATCTTTACAGGTTCGGCCTCGGCGATGTTTGGTCACGCCTGGCAGGCAAATTATGCAGCGGCAAAGGGCGGCCTGATGGGCCTCTCTCATATCGTTGCAATCGAGGGCTCGGCCCACGGCATCCATTCCAATCTCATGCTGCCTAACGCAAATTCTCGGTTGGCCGACGAAATGACCACCGGTTTCCACGAAATCCCCGAGTTCGTCAAATCGATTCAAAACGCGGATTTCTCGGAGGTCAAAGGCCGCACAACTCCGCAATTCAATACACCGCTCGTTCTATGGTTGGTCAGTGAGCAATGCAATAAGACCCATGGCATTTTCTCGCAGAACGGCGGCCGATATGCAGAGATCGCAATTGCCGCCGCTGATGGATGGGTATCGCCGGCGGGCGAATTGCCGCCCACACCTGAGGATATCGCCGCCCATGCTGATCAAATTGGCAATCACGACATCTGGCACCGGCCGCTGACGGTCTATGACGAGTTCACCGCTGTCTCGGCTGCAACGCGGCGGCAGCGGGCCGGCCGCAGTTTACCCGAGGAGACCGACAATGGCATTGCGTTTCGATGAGCGCGTGGCACTCGTCACTGGCGCCGGCAGTGGACTGGGGCGTGCGTATGCGGAATGGCTTGCAGCGCGCGGCGCACGAGTCGTCGTTAACAACCGCGTACATGACGGTCTGCCCTCCTCTGCCGAAGCGGTAGTGGAATCAATCCGCTCTGCGGGAGGCCACGCCGTGGCCGATCATCATGCTGTGGACCGCGAGGAAAGCGGCCGCGCCATGATCGAGGCCGCTTATGCCGCTTTTGGGCGATTGGATATCATCGTCGCCAATGCCGGGGGTAACGTAAAAAAACCGATCGTCGAAACGTCGCTCGACGAATTCCGCCAGAACATAGATCTCAACTTTTGGGGTACCGTCTACCCTGTCTTGGAAGCTCTCCCGCGGTTCTTCGAAGCGAACTATGGACGAATCGTGCTCACGACCTCGGCCGCCGGCTTGTTCGGCCAAAAGAATCATGTCCCCTATGCTGCCAGCAAGCTCGCCCTGGTCGGTTTCGCACGGGCCCTCGCGGTGGAAATCGGCAAGCGAAATGTCAAGGTGAATCTTATTTCGCCCTATGCCTTTACGAAGGGATCCCGGCATGCAATTGGCGACCGATTGGAAGCGATTATGTCACCCGACCGGGTCGCTCCCGTGGTCGGATGGCTGGCTCATGAAAGTTGTGAGCATACGGGCATCGTCCTGTCGGCCGGCGCCGGCAGAGTACGGCGAGTCGGCGTGGTGGAAGGACAGATCCTGGAAACTACGGGTGAAGACATCGGCGAGCTTTGGCCCCGCTTGAGCGACCTCGACGGGGCGAGGGAATCGCGCAATTCAGGACGATCGGCTCTCGAGCTCATACCCGAACTGGCACCGCCACCGTGAGTCAGGTAGTCAGCTGCGGTATCCAAACTCGGAGGATCGCACATTGGGATTGATCGGTAAGCGCACATTTATGGCGGGCTGCCTCGCGCGCACGCCGTTCCGCGAGCAGATCGCGAGTGCTACCGCGGCCGGTTTCGAGGCAATCACGATTTGGCCCAACATCTGGCGACATGCAATGGCGAAGGATCGTTTGTCGATCGCCGACATGCGCGCGATGCTTGATGATCACGGGCTTGTGCTTACCGACGTCGATGCCTATCGAGACTGGGGGCCACCGCGTACCAGCGAAAGCGGCGTCTTCGGGCCGATGAAACGGGGCTTCCCTCTCGACGAGTGTCTCGACGTGCTCGCTGCTCTCGGCGGCCGCACCCTCGTGGCAGTTCACCTCACAGATACCCCCTTCAACTGGGATCGGGACGTCGCCGAGTTCGTGCAAATCTGCGATAAAGCCGCTGAGCGCGGGCTCCGAGTGGGTATCGAATTCGTCCCGTTCAGCAATATCCCGGATGTTGCCACCGCCTGGTCCATCGTGGAAAAATCCGGCCGGCCCAATGCGGGTCTGATCGTCGACCTTTGGCATCATATTCGCGGTGGCGGCGATGACGCTGCCCTTGCCCGGGTGGCGCCCGACCGCATTTACACCGTGCAGTTCTCCGACGGACCCGCGAAACCGCCAAACGATTTGGTTCAGGAAGCGATGTTCCATCGTCGCTGGCCGGGCGATGGAGATTTCAATCTCACCGGCCTGCTACGATTGCTGAACGCCATGGGAGCGTCGGCGGCGATAGGGCCGGAGCTATATCAGCCGAGCTTCGCAGATCGCAATCCGGCGCAAGTGATTCAAGCACTCGCCGCCTGTGCCGAACGCACCTATTCCGCGGCCGGAATTTCATGATCGAAGCTCGATCCATAGGCCCCCTGGCCGTCTCCGTCGTCGGACTAGGATGCAATCAGATCGGCACTACTTGCGATGAGCTGGAGTCGCGTGCCATCGTTCATGCCGCGCTTGAACGAGGCATCACGCTGTTCGACACCGCGGACGAATATGGAAACGGCCGCTCGGAAGAGGTGCTCGGCCGGCTATTACGTGGCCACAGAAACGAAGTCGTCCTTGCCACCAAGTTCGGGTGCCCGATAGGAACCGATCCGGCCTGTTCCGGTGCCTCGGCACGCTGGATCACGCGCGCACTAGAAGACAGCCTGCGCCGACTAGGTACCGATCGGATCGACCTTTATCAGCTTCATTTCCCCGATGACCAGGTACCCATCGAGGAAACATTGTCCGCGCTCGATGGCCTGGTGAGGGCAGGCAAAGTGCGCACGATCGGCTGCTGCAATTTCGATCCCCCGGCAATCCACACGGCGGCGGCCGCGGCCCGCGCCGGCCGTTTCTCATCCTTCGCGAGCGCGCAGACGAAACTCAACCTGCTTCGCCGTGAACGGCTCAACGATGTTGCACCGGCCTGCGTCGCCGAAGGCATGGTGCTCATTCCTTACTTCCCCCTGGCATCGGGTCTGTTGACCGGAAAATACCGTCGTGGCATGCCGCCGCCCCCGGGAAGCAGGCTCAGCGAGAATGTCCCGCCCGAGGTTGCTGCGAAGGTACTGTCGGATGCGACGTTCGATCGGATCGAAGCGCTCGATCGGATCGCGAATGCCGAGGGCCGATCGCTGCTCGAGCTCGCAGTGGCTTGGCTTGCATCCCTACCGGTGGTCGGTTCGGTAATCTGTGGTGCTACGAGCGCAACTCAGGTCGCTCGTAACGTGGCGGCAGGTGATTGGCGGCTCGATGCGGCGATCATGGGCGCGATTGCGGCAACTTGACGGGCAAACTCGGGCCTATACCGCTCTGAACATTCGGCCCCTGTCCGGACGACAATGGGGCCACGGCGACGGTGCCAGACGACGCGACAAGCCCGCCGGCACCGCGTCCGCTGTTGAGCGAACTCCATGAGGACTCGAAGAAGCATGCTCAGTTGATGATCAGTATTTGTACAAAAGACTTACGCCGTAGGTTGCTCTCTGTCCGAACACGGCAATTGAATTTTGGCCCGTCACGCCCGAGGTGTGGTAGTCGTAGACCTGATAGCTCCTGTCCAGCAGGTTTTTCCCGAAGAGCATGAGATCCAGTGAGCCGCCGTTTTCGCCGATCCGCATGCCGGCCAAACCGAAACGAGCGTTCAGCAGGCCGTACCCGGGATTCTCATTGGAGATACCTGGATTGCTGAAATAGTGTGAGGTTCCGCTCGCATCGAGATTAAGACGCCAAGTACCATAGTCCGCCTTCAAGACATCATATAACACCGAGACCGTACCACTAAGTCTCGGCAAATCGACAATGTGCACGAACTGCTGCTCTGGAGCACCGCCCGGCGGGGCAAAGGGACTGACCAATGTCGGCTGCTTGCCATTATTGTAAGCCCCGGCGATGCTTATAACGAGACCCTCCATGGGTGCAAAGGAGGAGTCCAATTCGAGTCCTTCAATGGTCACCGTCGGGCCGTTGAAGAACTCTACCGTATTCGCGGCTGTAGTACTGGCGTTCTCCTGCGGGTGCCTCCAGAGCACACGGAACGCCGCCAGATTGATGCGAGCACGATGATCGAAGAACTCGGTCTTCGAACCCAATTCGACCGTAGCCGCGGAGTCAGCCCTGGCCGGGTTGAGAGTCTGTGAGGAGAGGCTATACGTCGCCGGGCGATAGCCGGTGGAGTAACTCAGATAAGTCTTTTGGTTTTCCGTCCAGTCGTATGCGGCGATGAACAGCGGCAATGCGCGCCTTTCGGTGATGCTCGCCGGCGCACATGGACACACTTCACCCGGCACTTGCGGGGGTGTCGGAGGGGAAGCGCCCTGCCTAGCCGCGTAGGTCACGCTGTCCCAGACAAATCCAAACGGCCGCATCACCGTCTTCTTGTCCATTCCGAGCCGCACACCTGCGGTCAGTGCCAGCTTCGAATCGAAGGCTGATGGGCTCCACGTCGCCTGGCCGAAGACAGCCGCGGATGTATTCTTAACGTCGGCGCCCGTGATCTGCGAAGGCAAATAGAACGCCGGGTCCAGAGTCGTCGCCTTTCCCAAACTAGCGATGCCGGGCAACCCAGGCACTGGGCTGGCCCCCAGGACCGCATTCGGAAATGCGAGGCTGAAATAGGTATTGTCAATCTGCGAGCCACGCTCGTTCATGAAGAACAGGCCGCCTACCCACCGCAACTCGTTTCCGGTCCCAATGAACTGAAACTCTTGCGAGATCTGTTTGTGGTGTATGTCGTAAGTTACTACCACACCTGACGCCACGCCCAGATCCCCGCGCCCCAGGAAAACGCCAGGCAGCGTGGCGGCCGGCTCGGGTGTATTGTACTCGAGAGACGAATCGTGCCGAAAGGCGGTGATCGATTTGACAGTGAGTTCGTCAGACACGCGCCAATGCGCGGTCAGCCGCTGGCCGTAATACTCCTGGTCATCGAGCGGCCTGAAGATGGGATATTGAGATGCGTCGACGCGACTAGTCTGGTTTGGCCACACCGAAGGGGTATACAAATCGCTCGAGGACAGCACTTGACTGATGACGTTGGTTGAACCCGCCTTCGTCAAATCGGTAGCGAAGTCCACGCTGAACGTATCAGTCGGCTGGTAGCGCAATGTAAGCTGGCCGCCAGTGGCCTTCACACGGCCGAAGTTCTCCTCCTGCACGGTCGGATGTGTGCTGGTTGGGTCGTAAGGGAAGTTTCCATTCGCAGCCGGTCCAGATGGGTTTGTCTGCCAGCCGTTGTTGTCGGTGGCGAGAAAATCAATCTTCGCCGACACGTCGCCAATCCTCGGCAGATCCAGGTGGGTTATGCTTTTCCAGTAACCGAGGTTGCCACCTTCAACGGTCTGGCGCAGGCCGAATTCTCCGGACGGCTCTTTCGAATTGATCTGGACTGCACCACCCATGGCATTCTTGCCGAACAGGGTCCCTTGCGGACCTCGCAGCACCGTCAAGCTGTCGATTTCCGTCAGATCCAGAGCTGACCCCTGTTCGCGACCGAAATATACACCGTCGATGTAGAACGGCACGGGATTCTCCGTGGTGATGTCCGTACCGTTGGGATTCACGAAGCCACGAATGGCCACTTCCAGCACCGTGGGGCTGCCGGCGACCTGATTGACCTTCAGGGTGGGAATCGCGCCCGTGACCAAATCGCCGACACTGGTGATTCCGCGCTTTTCGAGTTCGTCAGACCCAAGCGCAGTGATGGCCAGCGGAATGTTTTGCGCAGACTCGGAGCGTATCTGCGCCGTCACCACGATTTCTTCCAGGCTATCAGATTTTTGGTCGGCAACCCGGCGGGACTGGACCGGCCCGGGCGCAGCGTCGGAGGTGTGTTCAGTCGCCGTTGACGGACTAGGCGACGGCTGGCCCGTTGTTGCGGCGCTGGAAGCTGTCGCGCCCGGCGCATCCGCCAGCGCAAGCACGCGCGCCGACATCGCCACGACGACACACATGAAACATACCACTACTTTGTCTTTGAACATGTTGGTTTCCCTACTCGAATTTCTCGATTTGCAGGACGGGTGATGTTTACGAGTTCCAATGCGCTTCCGGCGGAGCGACACTGCATCTGCGGCGTGTACTTCGGAATCTAAACCCGCCCAGGCTGACAGGCTTCTGATCGCGGCGTGCAGCGCAAGACGTGGTCCGATGGGACCACCCTCTTCCTCATCGGATTGGCCGTTGAACATCAATCCCCCCCTTGGGACCTAGTGCATCGCCTCTGCGGGCGAATGTTCCGTCGCGAATGCAAACGCCCCGCCATTCGCGTCAAAAGCTGCAATTCCGAATGTCAACCACGAACAGCCAGGACTGCGCGCGCTTGGTTCGGTACTTGTTCAGCGCATATGAAAGATAGCGCGTATCCATGTTGCATGCAACATGTATATTGTAGTGCTTGTTGCATTCACCATGGATGGACAAAAAATCGTCTACGCCGTTTACGTTGCCCGTCAAACGGTCTCGCGTCTCCCACCGAATTCGTGTGAATCCACGGCAAGGGCACCGCTTGGGGCGATCACGCCGGCCGGTGTTGCTTGCGCAGGCTGACTTTGTCCAGCTTGCCGTTGCCGAGATGCGGCAGTTCGCTGACGAAGTCGATGTGCTTCGGACATTTGTAGCGTGCGATCTGCGTCCCGCAAAAGGCGTCCAAATCGACCTTGGTAATTCTTTGTCCCGCCCTTAATACCACCACGGCTTTGACCACTTCGCCCCATTTGTCGTCCGGAATGCCAATGACACCGACCTCCAAAACGGCCGGATGACGGTAAATCGCGTCCTCGACCTCGCGTGAATAAATGTTTTCACCGCCGGAAATGATCACATCCTTCTTGCGGTCGACGAGAAACACATAGCCTTCCTCATCCGCATATCCCAGATCGCCGGTGTGGAACCAACCGCCGCGGGTTGCCTCGAGCGTCGCCACGCTGTTGTTCCAATAGCCATCGAAAATCGGACTCTTGAAGCATATTTCTCCGACTTCGCCGGGAATGCACTCCAAACCTTCCTCGTCCAATATCGCGCCCTCCTCTTCGGGAATGACATGGCCGACGGAACCGAGGCGCGTTATCTCTTCAGGCGTTCCGCTCGGGCGCAATTCATGCTGATCCAACTGGCAGATTGTTCCCGTCTCCGTTGCACCGTAGGCTATGAAGAAAATCGGGCCGAACGCCTCCATCGCCCTTTTGAGCAATGGCACCGGGATGGGCGCCGAGGCTGACATGATCTGTCTCAGGCTCGACACATCGAATTCACCGAAGCGTGGATGATCAATCACTGCCTGTATCATCGCAGCCACCATGAAGGTGAAACTGACGCGTTCCTCTTGCACCACCTCGAGAAACTTCAAAGCGTCGAAGCTGCGCTGGAGTACGACGGTGCCCGCCAACCATAAGGCGCCCAGCGGAGATCCCTTGCCGCCGGTGTGATACGCCGGTGTAATCTGCAGCACGCGCATTCCGGCACCGAGCAGACGTCCGTTGTACTGGGCGAGGCCGAGGGCCGCTGTCTGCGTGCACGGCACGCCCTTGGGCCTACCTGTGGAACCGCTCGTGTAGTACAGATAGCAATAGTCGTTCGCCCGGGCGCGCAATGGTGGGCCGGTCGGATCACCGCTGGAGATCAGTGCTTCGTAAGAGTGCGCCCATTCCGGGGGCGGCCCCCCCACGCATATATAGTGTCCAACGCCGGGAAACCGCGCCCGCAGGCTATCGACGGTGGCCGCATATTGCGCCTCGAAAATGACGACCGACGGCGCTGAATCCTCGAAGAGCCATACGTATTCGGGCGGCGCGAGGCGGAAGTTGTACAGGGTCAGGATGTAGCCCGCCCATTCGCAGACTCCATATGCCTCAAAATATTCGATGCGATTGGTGGATAGTATTCCGACGCGATCCTGCCGGCGGACACCGAGTCGGAACAGTGCGCTCGCCAGGCGACGCACGCGATCTGCGTACGCCGCATAGGTGAGCCGCTGCGGACCCATGACAAACGCGACGTTGTCGCGGTAGTACACTTCGTTGCGTTCGATCAGCTCGCCAAGTGTCTCAACCATTATGCTGCTCCCGCCGCGCTGCATCCCAAACCCGCGCTTCTCGCCGTCTCGCTCCGCCCTGACCTCCTACAACACCTCGAACAAGCCAGCCGCGCCCATTCCACCGCCCACGCACATGGTAACGACCACGAATGTTGCATTGCGGCGCCGTCCGGCCAAAGTCGGCGGCTTGATGTTATTCAAGGCGCCGCGTGGCGCCCTGCCAATCGGCGTCCGTGCGGTTGACACGATGACTACTTCGCGCATGCAAGCTTTCCCCGTTGCGAGGTGACGCTAACCGATCAACTTCTCGAGTTGATCATCGGCTCCGGCTGAGTGATATGCGGCGATCAACGCGAATGTGAAGGACGCCGCGATCGATGCGCCGGCCCCCGGATAAACACGCCCGAACACCGACGCAGTCGAATTTCCAGTGGCGTAGAGCCCGGAAATTGAAGATCCGTCTGAGCGCAGGACGCGGGCATATTGATCCGTTACCACGCCGCCCGCGGTTCCGACATCACCCGGATACATGGCTACCGCGTAGAAGGGTCCCTCCTCGAGGGCGCCGAGATTGAAATTCGGTCTATTGGTAGGATCTCCATGCGCACGATCGAATGATCGCCCCCCGCGATTGAACTCGGGGTCCACGCCGGCGCGACAGTAGCCATTGAACTTCTTCACCTCGGCCAGGAGCCCCGCCTTGTCAATGCCACACATGTCGGCAAGCTCCTCGAGCGTGTCGGCCTTCTTCATGTAGCCGCTCTCGATCCACTCCTGCGGAGTGATGCCCGGCGGGAATGCACCCCACGGATACCTCTCACGATTGCGTCTCTCGAAAATTGTCCAGCATGGGATCGCCCGGCCGGTTTCCCGTTGGCGGTCGTACATGCGCTCGCCGATCTCCATGTACGCCCCGCTCTCGTCCGCCACCCGCTTCCCGTCTTGATCAACCAGGATGAGATGCGGCAAAGAAAGATCCAGATGGTGCATGGACGGGTAGACGCTGCCATTGGCGGACACCTGGCCCTTGGGCCATGAACCATCGAGATTGCGCGACGTCGGAACCCACCAGGCGGTGTCCATGCAGTCGGTGGCGGCGCCGAGCTCTATCATGGCTTCCAGCACTTCGCCCGTATCTCCGGGATTGGCATTGGTCCAATCCACGTTCGACTCGCCGCGGCGTTGATATTTGTCGCGCAAGGCTTGATTGCGCGAAAACCCCCCCGCATTCACCAACACGCCATCCGTTGCGAGGACTCTCGTGCGATTCCCCTCGTGTTCCGCAACGACGCCGGCTATGCGGTTATTTTCCACGATGAAATTGACAACCGCCGTATCGGGAAAGATAGGCAACTGTTCGCGCAGAGCGATTTCCAACATGCGCCCTTGAATTGCCGCGCCATTGGCGACGATTTCGCGCCACGGGAAGAGCCGCTTGGCCATCAGCGCCGCCGCGACTCTCGCTGCGGCAATCTTTCCCGCGATCGTGCGTTTCATCATGAACAGTGTGGGAAAGAGGTCCGCACCGACCGGAATTACACGCATTGGCGCGTAGGTCGACAATCGATCGGCCCATTTGCCCAACCTGCGGATATTGTAGTTGACCGCCATCAATGACCGTCCCTCAGGTACTCCCCCGGGAAGATCATCATAGTAATCAGGCCAGGTTCGCGGCCGCCGGAACTTCATTCCTTCCTGTTCGAGGAACCTCACCATCCGCGGCGCAGCATTGAGAAACGCATCGCGGCGTTCGCGGGTGACCGCCGGCCCTTTATAAGTCACCACCGCCTCGAAATAGGTCTTCGCCATCTCATAGCTGTCGACAATGCCTTGGCGCGCCATGAGCGCGTTATTGGGAACCCACCAGACACCGCCGGAAAATCCCGTCGACCCGCCAATTTTGCCGCGCTTTTCGAGAATCACCGCACGCTTGCCCAGCCGTTTCGCCGCGAGAGCCGCGCACATGGATCCGCCACCGCTGCCCACAATGACGAAGTCGTATTTTGATTCGAGAGATGACATATGTCGTCCGGGAAACGCCGGTCGTCAAGGCGTCGATGGTTGCTGGTCCACTCTGATCGATTGCGCGGAACGGACTAATCCACCGCACATTTACAATCAGTCGATTGTAATGGTATATATGCTACATGCAACATGCAACTTACATTCGAGCTTGTTTCGCGAACTGCGCATGAATCAGGTGGCGCCCTCAACTTCGCAGGTCCGTTCCGCCGGCTCGATCTACCTGGTGTTAATCCTCGTTCAAGCCGTGTCAGCCGCAGGGCTTACTACGGTATATACAACACTGACCAGCCTCTACAAGGAATATGCAGGCTCGAACAATGTTGGCTGGGCGGTCACTTCGTATCTGTTGTTCTCGGCCTGCGGGTCCGCTCTGTGCGGGCGTTTGGGCGATTTGCTGGGCCGCAGGCTTATGATACTGATCGCGCTCGCAATCTCCGGCTCCGGCGCCGCCATCAGCGCGGTTGTGCCGAGTCTCGTAGGTCTCATAGCTGGATGCGCGATGCAGGGCTTGGCAGGATCCCTGACTCCGTTGGATATCGGATTGGCGCGCGAGTTGCTGCCGCCTCGGAAGGTCTCGTTCGCGGTCGGCATCATATCGGCCGCTGGCATCGTGGGCGCAGGCATCACGTACCTCTTCGCCGGATGGGTCACTGACCACTTTGCCTCGCACGGGGCTTTCCTGATGAAAACTGCCCTCGCCGCCCTGGCAATGATTGCCGTAGTCAAACTGGTTCCCAAACAGGGACACCGGCCGGCAAACCTCGAGCGTATCGACTTCGTGCGCGGGATACTCTTTGCCCCCGCTATCGCCGGGGTTCTGATCGGCGTCGACCGAATACGTGTTTGGGGTTGGCCGTGGGCGACCGGTCTCATCATTCCCTGTTCGATATTGCTTTTAATCTGGGCGCGCCATCAGCTCCGTCAAACTATCCCGCTGATCAATATCCGCTTGCTCTTGGGGCGCCAGGTGCTGCTCGCCAATTGTGCCATGGCGTGCATGGGTCTGGGTTGTATTCAGGTTGGCCAAATGCTGTCGCTACTGTTGCAGCAGCCGTCGTGGACGCACGTCGGCTTCGGGTTGACTGCAACGGCAGCGGGTTGGGCGTTTCTTGCTCAAGCCAGCACATCGGCCATCGCATCGCCGATGAGCGGCAGGATGGCGAGCCGGTATGGCGCCCGGCGCGCGTCGCTGTACGGTGCAATCATCGTGCTTGGCGCATGGTCAATATTGACATACGAGCACGCCTCGTTTCCGGTCGTAGTTGGCACGGCAGTAGTGAATATGATCGGACTTTCCTTCGTTTTCAGCGCCATCTACAACTTGATCGTCGAAGCCACGCCGCCCGAGAGCACCAGCGAAGCGACGGGAATGGCCAGCGTTGTTCTCGCAATCGCCATGGCGGTCGCATCACAGATTCTATTCAAGATTTTGGCATCGGACACGGTGAGGGACCCGCGACACGGCGTCGGGGTGTTTCCCAGCAGTCATGCTTACACGCTGGCCTTTGCGTATATTGCGGCGGTGTGCGCCATTTGTCTCTGCGTGCTGCTGGCGATACCGGCCCGCCTGCGCGCGCCCTTGCGTGGGATGGCGCCTTCGGACCTGGGGCCCTTGCATCGCGTGCGCGGAGTAAGTTTCAGAAGAGGACGTTGACTAGTGAGCCACTTCGAGGAGTATCGAAACCGCTTCCCCAACATTTCCATCGAGCGCAGCGACGCGGTATTGACGATGCGTGTGCATAGCGACGGTGGATCGCTGAAGTGGGGAGCCCTTGAGAGCAGTATTCAGGCGCAACTGGGCAAGGCATTCTTCGATGTGGGACATGATCGAGACAATCGTATTGTGATCTTCACGGGTACCGGCGACAGATTCTGCACGGAGGGTGACATCGCAGAATATCCGACGCTGAACGCCGAATCTTGGTCGCGCCTCATGCACGAAGGTCGCGACCTGCTGATGAACCTGTTGAATATCGAGGTACCTGTAATTGGCGTGATCAACGGTCCGGCGGCCATCCATGCCGAGCTGCCTGCCCTAGGAGACATCGTGCTCGCCGCGGACGATGCGTACATACAGGATGCCGCTCACATTCCTGCCGGGGTAATGCCCGGCGATGGCGTTCATGCGATATGGATGGAAATGCTCGGCCCCAACCGGGGTCGACACTTCCTGCTGAGCGGTCGCAAACTCGGTGCAACCGAGTTGCTAGCTGCGGGCATCGTGGCCGAGGTTTTGCCCAGGGAACGATTGCTTGCCCGTGCGACTGAATTGGCGCAGCAACTCGCGAGCCTGCCGCCGGTGACTATGCGAAATACTAGGCTCCTGGTCACGCAGCAATTGAAGCGGCTCCTGCTCAACGAGCTCGGACACGGACTCGCGCTGCAGGGTCTATCGATCTACGCCCTCATTGAGCAGACGGACGCGGCTAACCCAACCACATGGCGCTCGGCACCCGGTAAGAGTTCAGCGAACTTCAGGAACCCGGCCGGGTAAGCGGAATTACGGCCGCTGTAATACTATTTCCGCGGCGCTCGCAGGGTCGTTAACTCACGGTGTGCTTTGCTTATTTTACATGCAACATGCATTATATCGGTATCGGATCGCGGTACAGTGGTGATTAGGAGCACTTGAAACATGCACGGTACTATCCCCGGCGAAATGTATGGCTGGTACGGCGAAACCAACAGTACCGCTGCTTTTATCAGCAAGGATAATTACCTTTCCCAGGAATTCCTGAACCTCGAGAAGAAGAATCTTTGGCCGAAGACCTGGCAGGTGGCGTGCCGGCTGGAGGAAATTCCGAAGTTCGGCGACTTCGTGACCTATGACGTCGCGGATGATTCAATCATCGTCGTTCGGAGCCATGAAAACACCGTCAAGGCCTACCACAACACCTGTCCGCACCGCGGCAGCCAACTTGCCGAGGGCTGCGGTCGCAAGCAGGCGTTCGTTTGCCGTTACCACGGCTGGACATACAATCTCGATGGAAAGTGCATTTCGGTACAGGACGCCGGGGACTACGGCGAGACGCTCAAACTGGCCGACCTGCACTTGATCGAGTGCAAGGTCGACACCTGGGGCGGATTCGTGTTCATCAACATGGACCCTACCTGTGAACCTTTGGCCGAGTTTCTCCATCCGATTCAAGAGTACCTCGACCCATTCGAGTATGAGAATCTGCGGTATCGCTGGTACCTGGAACTCACGTTGCCGGCAAACTGGAAAGTTGCGATGGAAGCGTTCATGGACGGCTACCACGTCGCGGCTACACACTCGCAACTCTTGCCCTTACAAGGCAACGATTACACCAAGAGCTTCGCGCGCGGCAAACATTCGCATTTTGGGTATTGGGGGTCACGCGATGCCCCCGGAGCACCTTCCCCTCGTTTGAACATGCCCAAACCCGACGACGTCCGCCCCGGAGTGGTCGAGTTTTTTGACATGATGGAACGCGATTTCGCAGCTATTTTTACCGACCGCGATGCGACCGCCGCTCATAGGCTGTTAACGGAAACCCCTCCTACCGGCGATACCGCCACGGCATTCGCCAACGCCGTTGAATTCGGTCGGCAGGCCGCCGAAGCCGAGGGCGCGGGCTACCCGAAAGGACTCGACTGGCAGACGCTCGATCGGGCCGGGTCGGACTGGCATGTGTTCCCGAATAGCGTAACTCTGCCCTACTGGGATGGCGCGGTGTGGTACCGCGCGCGACCGAACGGCGACAATCCCGACAGTTGCATCTTCAATATCTGGTCACTGAAGCGTTACGTGCCTGGCGGCGAGCCCAAACTTCAGCGCAGAGTGTACAAGGACGTCGAGGGCCAAAGTTTTGGGCTCATCGTCGATCAGGATATTGCCAACATCCGGCGCGTACACAAGGGGATGAAGTCGCGAGGCTTCAGATTTGCGCGGCCGAATCCGGTCCAGGAGATGGAAACGTTGAACTTTCACCGCGTTCTAGAAACCCTTGTTCTCGGTGAACCCAGGGTCAACGTCAAATAACGTCAACCCTCGAACAGACAAAGAGGAGATCATATGGCCGACGCTGCGCCGGATAGCAATACTCTCGTCGAAATCTACCGGAAAATGACGTTGATTAAGTTCAACGACGACCGCATCACTGCCGCGACAAGAGCGGGAAGGTTGACTGCTCCGTATTATTCGGCGCGGGGCCAAGAAGCGATACCCGCCGCCATTTGCGTAGTCCTGAACGAACGCGATTACATCACCACGATTTATCGTGGAGTCCACGACATGCTCGCGAAAGGCGTTCCGAGCAAGCTGCTGTGGGCGGAAATTGCAGGCCGCGCCACCGGCACATGCAAAGGCAAGGGTGGAACGATGCACATAACGCACCCGGCCACGGGCTGCATGGTAACGACCGGTATCGTCGGCGCGGGCATGCCGATCGCCTGCGGCATGGCGCTGGCGTCGCAGTTGCGCGGCGATGGACGCGTGAGCGTTGCCAATTTCGGTGACGGCGCGAGCAACATAGGCGCGTTTCACGAATCGTTGAACTTGGCCTCGGTCTGGAAACTACCGGTCGTCTTCGTCTGCCAGAACAATCAATATGCCGAGCACACGGTTTATGCCAAGGGCACTTCGATCGGTCGCGTTTCAGATCGTGCGGCCGCCTATAACATGCCGGGAATCCATGTCGATGGCAATGATCCGGTGGCGGTATTCGGGGCGGCCAAACAAGCGATCGAACGTGCGCGCGGCGGTGGCGGCCCCACTTTGATCGAGGCAAAAACCTTCCGCTTCAACGGTCACGTGCTGGGCGATGCCGGCAGCTACATTCCAGGGGCTGAATACGCGAAGGCGGTTGCCAATGATCCCTATCCGCGATTTCGTGGCTGGTTGGAAGGGCAAGGACATGCGGCCGCTTCGCAGCTCGACTCGATTGACGCGGCGATCACCAAGGAGATCGACGAGGCCGTGGCATTTGCAATGAGCAGCCCGCAACCGGACATCGCCGAACTCAAGCGCGATGTCTACGCATACGAACTTGCCTAAGAGCGATCCAGCCATGAATATCAAAACGCCATCCAAGACGGACGCGATCAACAGTGTCCTGGCATTGAACTGGGCGTTGCACGACGCCATGGAGGCGGATCCAAATGTGATTGCATTCGGCGAGGAAGTCGCCGACCCTGAGGGAGGAGGCATCATTGGTGTCACCGCCGGGTTGTCTTCGAAGTTCGGTGAACGAGTACGCTCCACGCCGATCTCGGAGATGGGCTTCGTTGGAGCCGCGGTGGGGGCGGCCATCGTCGGCATGCGGCCCGTGGTCGAAGTCATGCTGATGAACTTCACCGCCGTATGCATGGATCAGATTACCAATCACGCGGCGAAGCTCCGCTTCATGTCCGGTGGTCAAACCCATGTGCCGCTGGTGGTCCGGATGATGACCGGTGCCGGCTTCGGTACCGGCGGTCAGCATTCCGATTTCTTGGAGGCTTGGTTCTGCCATACGCCTGGCCTGAAGGTGGTCGCTCCGTCGAATCCCGCGGACGCCTATGGTCTCTTGCTCTCCTCGATTTTCGACGATGACCCCGTCATCTTCATTGAGCACATGCCGGGCTATTGGACCACGGGTGCGGCGCCCGTTCGCGGTCAGCGCATCCCGCTCGGCAAGGCTAATGTCATCAGATCGGGCAAAGACGTGACATTGATCGGCTACAGCCGTTCGGTGGGTGACATTGTTTCTGTGGCCGGCAACTTGGCTAAGGATGGAGTCGATGCGGAAGTGATCGACCTTCGCACCGTACATCCGATGGATATTGATACCGTCCTTAGCTCGGTGGCAAAAACAGGCCGGGCGGTGGTCGTGCACGAAGCGGTCAGATCCTTCGGCGTCGGCGCCGAAATTTCGGCGCTCATCCATGAAGCCCTCTGGAGCAAGCTGAAAGCGCCCGTACAGCGCGTCGCCTCGAAGAACTGCCCCGTGCCCTTCTCAAAGGTCTTGGAAACCGCCTTTGTGTATAGCCACGATGAAATCGAGCTAGCCGTGAGGAAAACGCTGCGTTGAGAAGCCATGAATATTTTCCACCGTCGAAATAGATAGGTATGTGACATCATGAGCACGCAGATTCTGCTGCCGAAGTTGGGCTTTTCCGTAAATGAAGGCACCGTGGCCGAATGGCTGATTGCAGATGGTGCGCAGGTCCGACAGGGTCAACCGCTGTTCTCCTTGGAGAGCGAGAAATCCATCGAGGAGATCGAGGCGCCTGCCGC
>WNFQ01000087.1_pt1 | contig 48048 bp, 69 predicted proteins | sample 5400171 | NCBI WGS metagenome assembly WNFQ01 (sample SAMN13153356, study PRJNA577476) | soil metagenome | isolation source: 20 cm soil under Madrone tree | place: USA:California | collected 2016-06-14
CCACCGTTTTCTCTCCAACACACGGGGAGGTCGCTCTTGTAAACCAAATATTTGCAAAGCATGATACCCAAAAGTTTGGCATCATCACCGGTGATGTTATTGTCAACATCTTTGATGGTGCCAAGCTCCACGCTACCACATTAAGTCAAATTTGGGGTATCGCAGACGCGGACAACCAGGGCTTTCTCACCCGTAAGGGTGTCTCTGTTGCAGTGCGTCTCGTCGGTTGGGCCCAGAAAGGCGCGTCCATCTCAGCGGAACTGATCAACAAGCGTGAGTGTGACGAGTCTTCTCTCCCGAATCTTATTACTCATCTTGGTCAAGCTGGCCCTCTCGCCGTCATTGATGGCCTTTCCTCCTCTGTGGAACCACGCAGGGCTGTTAGCCCCTCTCCAAAGTCCCCAGGCACTTCCCGTTTACCTCCTCCGCTGACCCAACAAGACAAGGCCAAGTTTGCGCAATACTTCAGCAAGTGTAACCCCGTAAACGGTCTTCTTTCAGGTACGTGCATGGACATCTTTCTTTAATTCCAATCGTGTCTCTGGTCTTAATCTCTTTCTCAAGGCGAGAAAGCACACGAGGTATTCGTCAAGTCGAAGCTCCCAGTCGAACAACTCTCTAAAATATGGTATATATTATTGTCATCTTTAACGGCACTTCTGTTAATGTACCAATTGCAGGAAATTGTCGGATACTCAGAATCGTGGATCGCTGGATGTTGCCGACTTCATCGTGGCCATGTACCTCATCCAGGCTTCGATGTCCGGCCAACTCCCTTTTATCCCAACTACCCTCCCTCCTGGCTTATATGAAATGGCTTCTGATCAGTCATTACCGGGCAGTACAGTAGCTTTGCATACTACGGGAAATAGTGGCTCTTTCAATCATGCCATGCCTGGTAGCTTCCCTCAGATTAGCGGGTCAGGCATAGTCCAACCCCAGTTGACAGGCAAGCAGTTACAGCCTCAATATTCCGGACGACCTCTGCAACAGCAAATTACGGGTCAACTGGCACAGAATCAAACCGGTTCTGCTTCAGCCTGGAAAGCGCCCGCATCGGCACCATTTTCCACTTTCACCGCTCCCCAATCCCAACTGGCGTGGGACGTCACCCGTACTGAGAAGGCTAGCGCCGACAAGCATTTTGATGCCCTGGACACCCAAAAAAGGGGTTATATAGAGAGTGATGTTGCCGTACCATTTATGCTTCAATCAAAACTGCCTGGGGCTGACCTTGCTTCAATCTGGTCAGCACCATCGATTTATTCTTTTCCACTGACATCTCAAATCATGTATAGGGATTTAGCCGACCTCAACAATGACGGTTGTCTTACTCGTGACGGTTTTGCAGTCGCCTTCCACTTGATACAAGGAAAGATTTCCGGAAAGGAAATACCGGCTACTCTGCCACCATCGTTGATGCCGCCCTCGATGCGAGTGGTGACTGCACCCACAGCTTCTCCATTCCAACAACCCCCTTCGGATTCACTGAATGATCTATTGTGGGAAGATTCTCCTGTGGCATCTCAGCCTCAATCAGTGATCTTGCAACCCCAGCGAACGGGGCATACTCAGTCACCGGCGATTTTGTCTCCTCAGACTCAGGGACAGACTGCCTTTGGTATGTCTCAATATTTCTTCAAAGGATGAAAAATTTATGGTTTATCGTAGCATCCAATAAAGGTCTCCTCGATGACGACGAGGACGATGCCGGGCCCGGCGCCTCTACCACTATCAACGATCATTCGGCCGAAATAGGAAATCTCCAGAACCAGCTCCAGTCAACGACCCGCTCATTAGAGAACACGAGGGCAGAACGGAGCAACTTCGAGGCTAATACCCAGAGCCAGGCGGCTCAGCTCTCCTCCCTCCAAACTCAGCTGAGTTCTGCGAAGGCAGCATATGAAACCGAATCTCGTATTCTCGCTGCGCTACGCGAGCGTTTCAACAACCAGTCATCCGAAATTCAGAAGGTTAACGGAGAGCTTATTCGCGCCGAGAGCGATCTCAGTGCCATCCGAGTCGAGAAGGCTGAAGTAGAGCAAGGTCTACTCCGCGACAAGGAGGAAGTGCGCGAATTGCAGCGTAAAATGACTGAGACCGGTTCAACGATTGAGGTCGTCAAGGCTGAGATTGAGAAAGCGAAAAGGGAAGCGAAGCAACAGAAGGGGCTTTTGGTAGTTGTCAAGAAGCAACTCGCGGCGAGAGAAGCGGAGAAAGCCAAGACGTCGCAGGAGCTTCAGGAGGCAGTAGCGGAAGCCCAGGAGACTACAAAGGAACGAGAAATCGCGGACGCAGAGCTTAACAAGGAACCCACGGTGATAAATACATCGAACGGGCTCCCATTCCCTCCTTCGCCCTCACTATCAGGAGACAGTATCGCACAGCCACTTCAAGGTTCGCCTGGAAGTCCTAGCTCCGTTAGTGGATCGGTGACAGCAAAGAGCAATAATCCATTCGAACGGCTCGCTGCAGGTCCCGGCCCGCAATCGCCATTCCTTCCTTTTGCCAATTCACCCGTGCTCACCCCTGCCACTGTCACCTCCGCAGAGAATGAAGGCACAACAACCGACAATCCGTTCACATTTGACCAGGCTTTTGGTGATGAAGAAGCAAGACCTGGACCTAATGTTGAAGAACCCTCCACTGGACCCGAAAGAAGTGTGCAACCTTCCCCAGGCAAGGTTGTCGATGAACCGAGGGTTGTAGTGAACGAAGAAGTGTCAGAGCCCTCCAGCGACCATGACTTGTTTACCACACCACCAACGTCCGCTCTAGGGGCAAGTGCCTTCACTTCACCAGCGGAACCCGACGCTTTGAAGCTTCCGCCTCCCCATGCTACTTCCCCAGTGCCGTCAACCGATCAACCACCTGAGGCTCATACCGACCTCAATTCACAGCTCAAGGAGCTTGATGCAAATGAGTCCGAATCAAGCGATAGCGAAGATGAAACCCCGCTCGCAACTTTGGTCGGCCGCTCCCCTCCCTCAATTAGGGCTGAGGGGGCGAAGGAAGCAATTAGTAACGGACATGCTATACCTCAGACTACTGTGGAGCCGGCATTCCCACCCGTGGCGGCTGTTGGTGAGGCTACCGAGACCCAAAGTACCAATCCCTTCCCACCTGTTCCAGCAAAAGATAGCAGCCCTTTCCCAGCTTCAACGCCGCCGTTTGCAGCATCTCCAGAATCCCAAAAGGCTGCAACTTTAAGTGACTTTGACAAGGCGTTTGGCGATCTTCCCGGAACGACACCTACCGCTGCAGGGAACAGTCTCTCCTTTGATGACAATGCATTTGAAGATCAATTTGACTTTACTAAAGCAGGTCCAAGTACTTCCCTTCCGGGTATCAGCGTGTCCTCCTCCAGCTCATCTGCGTTCCCACCGGCCCCGACCAGCAGCGGGATTGTGAAACCCTCGATTACCCCCGTTCGAGACTCAGGATTTGAAAACGTGTTTAAACCTCAGCAAAACACTGCAACCTCAGCTCGTCCTGTGTCCGCCGTTGACGGTCTCCCATTCCTTCCTCCAGTCCCCGAGTCCCAACCATTTTCGTTTGACCAAGCTTTTTCACCCAACCTTTCGACCGCACCTGCACATACAACTACTGCAGCTCCAACCCTCACGACGCCGAGCCAACCTCTGTCCGTTCCGAGCGCATCAGACACCACGTTCGATGATGTTTTTGGTCTCAATGGCTCACAAACAGACACTGGGCTGGGGAATGCGTCCTCCCGAGCATCTTCAGCCCCATTTACGCAGTCACCGGTGTCTACTGTTCCCACAAGCAACCCTATTCGGGGGCCCACATCCCCTCGTGACACAGTAACTTTCCCGGTTTCGCAGCAGTCTCCGGGTTCTCCCCCACCTCTCCCACTTCGTGTGACGTCTCCCAAGGGAAGGCCTTCCACGTCATCCTCCAAGGAGAGTGGTAAGGAACAGGGGACACGGCATTCAAAGCTCAGCGTAAGCGGACATTCACCTTCATCAGGATATAAAAAGATGACCTTTGTGCCGATCATAGATCCGTCTGCCCTTTGGAAAGAGGAAGAAGACACAGGACTCATTACCTCCTCCGAGTTCCCACCATTTGAGTCCGATAGTCGATGATAATGTCGGAAGGGTATCACCCGCAGTTGAAGATGACGTTGAGCCTGTAAAGCAACTGTGTGGTATGGGATTCAGTCGTACACAGGCCGTGGCCGCTCTCGAAGCCAATTCATACAATTTTCAAAAGGCGCTGAACAGCCTTTTGAACGCCTGAGGATTACAGTACATGACTCTGGATGGATCTTTTTTTGGCTTGTTTTTTAATCCCTTTTAGCGTTATTCTCTTGTCGAGTCACTTCTTTGTTACTTTCTTCACTATGAGATTCTCTTTCCTCTCTCTGCCCAAGTTGCAAATGCGGTGATTGTAAGAATGTTTGCTCCAAAGCGCTCTCTCCCGCCCTTGTCTTTCGGGCACGGCCGACTTGAGTATTAATTGGCAGCGAAATTTATCGTCAGCCCCTTGCATCTCCCCCTTCTCCTCATGCCCACGTTCGACTTGGTTGTCGTGGGTAGCGGTGGAGGGCCTTTCGAGACTAACCTATCCTCGTCCGTCCCGTTCCTTTCTCTCCCTTGCAAAAGATGCATATCCGTCTAAATTGCACTGCATCCCTGGGCAGGTACTTATTTAAGCCATGTGACACTTCCTGGAAAGATGGGATCATTGCTCTCGAAGCAGGTGAGGCCCAAGCTTTGCATACACGACAGTATTGCTGCGTGCAGAATCCTGATGAACGCGCATTCTCGGTTTTTCTTGCGGCCAGGCTCGGGGATGGGAACTCTGCAGCAGCTGCTCAACAGAGATGCCGCTCTCTTCGACCAAATGTCTGCACACCAAATCTATTCGCTCATTCAGTTAGTCGACGCTTCCCTTTTCTTTTCCCCTTGCGCGACAACGGGCGGCATGATGACAGACTTTCTTTGCTCCTCCACGTCCAGTTGTTTCATCATTAGCCATGCGCACCTAGACCACGTCAACGGTCTCGTCCTATCTGCAGGATCTCTTTCCGGGCCCAGGAAACGAGTTTGTGCCTCTTTGACCACGCTCAAGTCCCTGGAGACCATCTTTGGTGACCGAATATGGCCCAACTTGGCGTCGTGGGACGCGGATGATGCCGCCTACAAGCTACTCTATGACCCGTGCGTGTACATGAATTCAAGTTCACCCGCACTCTCACGTTCATTCACTCATTCATATACAAATTCTTCCAATTCATCACCGCCCAATAAAAAAAACCAGACTCAATTTCAACGAGGGATACAGGACGATTTTTCCTGGCGTTTCTGTCATGACAATGCCCGTATGTCACGGGAAGAACGACACGCTAGGCGACTACGAATCCTCGGCCTTCTTCATCCGACACGATTCCACAGACCAAGAATTCCTCTTCTTCGGCGATGTATCCCCCGACAGCCTCTCCGAATCCTCAAACCCACAAACAATATCCGTCTGGCGCGCCGCAGCACCCAAAATACCCAACACGCTCTCGACCATCTTCATAGAATGTTCGTGGCCGTCCGGCCGGTCGGACGAACACCTCTACGGTCACCTTAGTCCTGAACACCTCGTAGATGAGCTCGCCGCACTAGCGGCTGAGGTAGCGGCTGTGCGTGCCACTGCGACTGCCACCACCGCGAAGAGCAGTCGCAGTAGTACGGCCAGTCGTGTTGCTACTGCCACCGCCGACGGGCCCAAGAGGAAGAAGAGACGCCGTCGGAATAGGTCTGTGGATGTGGACTCGCCATCGGAGCTACTTGCGGGTTTGCGCATTTACGTCATCCATTGTAAGGAGGATTTGGAGCGCAAGTCTAGTCGGCCAATTTGCCATGTCATACGGGATCAAGTGGAGGCTTTGGTGCGAGCCAGGGGTCTCGGCGCAGAAATATTGAGTGCCGAGCAGGGCATGTCGATTTGTACGTCTCCGCGGTCACCTTTTTTCTTTGATAGCATTTCACTAATGAGGGCCCCACGTAGTTATCTAGTTTCACCTTTCACGTCTTTCATCGATGGACTTTTTTTTCTAGTTGTTCCGGCCAAGTACGATGCGCAGGCAGTGTACAATACCATGTAGCGATACACATTTAGGATTTGCACTGTATCAATAACTCTGTCTCTTTGAAATCATCAGCCTTCTTACTGAATTATTTTTTGCTGTAGTTGCAATTAAACATTGGTTGGGGTAGGTCATTCATGTATGAGTATCGAAGACTCCCAGGAATGAAAATCTCTGGCATACAATAATTGATCAGATGGTAGTAAAAGGCTAACGTGAGGTCTATCCTAATGAGTAGAGAGGGTGGTATACGTATTATGACGACGCGTATAGCTTTACGATGCCATCCGCACCCGCGCTAGCCATGAAAGGTAGAGACGGGTGGAATTGCACGTCAAGCACACCCTCGCTCGCCTTTTTGCGGTGGCTCGTGATCTCTTGGATACATGCCTTGGTACCAAGTATGTCCCAAAAGCGGATAGAACAGTCATGGCCACCAGATACTAGAGAAAAGCCGGCAGCATCGATCGATAAAGAGGTCACACCGTCCAAGTGGGCAGGCATCGAGTACGTGCACTGGCCTGAGGAGACATCAGTACCGGGAAGTGTCCATCGCTCACAATGGGACTTACCTGTGTTGATGTCATAGATGCTTATATACTTGTCCTCGTGGGCGGTAATAAGAAAGGGCATTGTCGGGTGTGAAACGATGTTATTCGCTTGTGAAAGCCCGCCGTCTGGAAAGAAGGGTCAGGTGAGAAGAAAAGCATATAAGCTTTACACTTACCAGACCCGGATTCGCCGTGCAGAACAGCCAGTTCCTTCCCATGCACCACGTCAAATATTTTAATCGTCGCATTCTGATATGCCACCGCAACCTTCTTCAAGTCCACCTTGATCGCCTCGACCGCGGTAACGCCTGGTAAGTCGTCCGATTCTTCGCCGTCATAGTCCACGCCATTGTATGTCCATGAGAGGCGCAACGAACCACGACTAGAGGCATCGCTGACATCCCACACCTTGACAGCTCCTTCCGCACCCCCACTTATGAGCGTGCATTCATCGCGCACGAGCGCAAGATCCCAAACGGCATCTGTATGTCCGATGAGCTCTCCGTGAAGTCGTGAGGTATCGAATGGAGCATATGTAGTATGAGTCGAAGATGGAAGCGCCCAGACGCGAATAGTTGAATCGAGAGATGCGGAATAAATAAGTTGCTTTGAGGGTGCGATGATCAGGCGGGTAATAGCTGCTGAATGGCCACGGAGGGTCAACTGTGGTTCGACTTCAGTTACTGGACGAGAGCTGTGTATCGGACGACGTGAGTATTGATGCCAGACAGAGGACAATAACGAAAATTTGCGCACTTTGAGGAAGCCAAGCCGGTGACATCTGTTCGCCAGACCTTAAGAGTGCAGTCGTCACCTCCAGTGGCAAGACAGAGCTCTGTTGGATGGAAAGCAATTGCCCTGACGGCGTCAAGGTGGCTATGGACGTGTGAGAGCTGCATCAATAAGAATCGACCAGAAGGCGCACTTTCTCAATGTTCTCTTGGTTCTCCAGACCTTGGTGCCTTCACCGTCACCGAGTACATTCGACTCCTCCTCTTCAACCTCAGTATCATCCTCTTTGACGTCCTCATCGTCATCCCTTGGACGGCGGTCCCATGCACTATCCGCCAGTGCACCCGAGGGACCCGCGTATGAGAGCCCCAGCTTCTCTCTCCACTCTCCTTTATCATCAGGACGATAAATAGACGTGCGCGACTGTGACTCGAGAATCGACTCGTCCTTCTCTTTATCTGCGTCCGACATCTGCCCCAACTGAGCAGAGGTGGGCTGGCTACTTGGCAGCTGAGGTGACTGATATTGGGGCAGTTGATTCTGTTGGGATGGTAAGGATACAACGCCAGGCCCGCGGTCAAGAGAGGAAACCTGAGGGGCCGTAGAGGATGGGCCAGCAGTAGATGCAGGATTTGAAATGACATTCATGTTATTGAGGAGAGGGAACTCTTTGCCGACTTCAGACATGAGTTTGCGCGGACGCGTGTTGTAGGCCATCTGATCGAACGATGGAACATTGGGAAGGGTAACTGGAAGAGATGGGTTCGATCCAAGTTGTCGAGAGGGCAATGGGTTCAACGCTTGGGGGGAGGTGAGATATTGTATTTCTTGCAGGCATCTGGAAGGTGTATGAGAATAGGAAACTCTTTCAGGTCGAAAGCGTACTGTTTAAGGTAGTCTCTGCTGCGAGCGCGGCTCTTAGGGTCACGTCCAAGTGATGGTTTGCCTATGCCTGTGGTCGAGGCTGGGCCATTTGTGCCTGTCCACCCAGATGATGATGACGGTCCTGCCCATGCACCCGCTCTTGCTGAGCCAGCGGCAGAGGTACCATTCTGTCCCCTTTCTGGGGGTAAGGGAGAATCTTAAACTTTGTCAGCAGGGGAGGGGTATGAATGGGGAGCCAATTACCTTCGCTACGAGGGGAGCTGGGACTGCTAGCTTCCTTATGGCTAGATGTCTCGTCCTTCTGAGAAGAAGACTGCAAAGAGGCAACCTTTGCGGGGGGGATCGACTGGGATGCGTGAGGGCCGGGTTGTGAGAGTTGCTTTGAGCTGCTCGTGCGGAACGTGTCAGGTCCCTGGACCCGGTAAAAGAGAGTATTGGTACGAACCGCTCAACACGGAGGGCGTATTCTAGCATTTTTATGCGGCGCATGAGGTCGACTTTGATATTCTCGAAGGAACGGCGCTCTCCCTCAAGAAGAGCTATGCGGGCCTGGCGGAACATAAATGAATGAAAAGGCAGGACGAGGTAGAGTTGGACGACGCACTCGCATCTCAGCACGCTCGATCTCCCACTCGTTGCGGTCGCGTTCATACTTGCGCCATTCTGATTGAAGAAAATGAAGTACGTTGGAGAGGGTGAAGTCTTGGCCGTTGAGGGGAGGGGGAGGGACATCTGAGGGGGCGTTCTGGAGCTGCTGTGGTTGGGCGAGTTGGGACTGTTGTTGGATGATGGAGGGCCCTTTGTTGGGGGGTAAATTCTGCGCTGAACCCAGCATTGTTGCGGGAGAGAACGAGCGTTGAACGGCGCTGCATTCCGTCCCGTTTACTTTCACACGAATCCATCTCTGTTATTCTACTACTCTCCCCTGCCCTCTCCGACCTCTACTTCTTGCCTGACCTAGAAATAATCATCAGCTACCTTATTCCCCCTTCATACCATAACACTCTTACTTCTTGATTCCACCTCCAGGTGCGCCACCTGTCCAACCACGCCCCCCGTTAGCGTTTTCACCCTGGCGGTCATCTATTCCTCACCTTTCAGTGCTGTACATCTCAAATGTTAGCTATCGCATCGGATAATAGCATAGTGATGGTACCTTTGTTTCTCGCAGCTTGCAGCGCCTCTGTCTCTGCCTTCTTTTTCGCCTTGTAAGCAGCATCGTCTTCATCTTCCTCCGTTTTCTCCTTCTTTGGTGCCTGCAACAAGCTACAGCGACCGAGAATCTGTGACGTTGAATGGCATATTTACCTTCAAAGGCTTGAGTTTGCCGCCTTGTCTGCCAGACATCGATGTTGAGTGCTAAACTCTAATCTGCCCGATAAGCGCGAACCCGACAGCTGTGAGCCATGCAAGCTACCGACTCCCATTGGTCTCTTGACATTGCTCAATCCTGGGATGCACGTCCTTGCGTCCTCATTTTCTCTTCCTATTGACCCTCTAACAGGTCCTCGGTCCATTCCCAATCCACGCCAGGGAGCAGCACTTTCTCTCCCCATCTTTTCCCCTTGACTGTACGCATTGTATCTCCACCATCTCTCACGCTCACTCTCAAGCTTATCCAACGCAGTATCCGAACAAGTTGATCTCGACGCGTCATATCCGTCCTCGCTGGCTGATGGAGGATTTGTCCGTTGGTCGAAGGCCATGTTAGGTCCTGATGGCGATCTTGCTGTCTCGTTCCGTCACATCCGGTGGGCAATTAGTTGTCCAATCATGACCGTCTCATACTGGATACCCTAGTTGGGCTCCTCTACGCGCAACGGAAGGATGGGCAGCCCTACAACATCATGCCGTGCTGCGCACCACCCTCGCCGTCCACCCGCCTCGTTCCGATTCACAACCACCCCCCGCTGTTCCGAATTTCCTGGTGGAGCTAAAGGGAGGTTCTTTCTTCACCCTCGTTCCCGCAGACGTCGAGTCGAAGCACTTTGTACCAGAGTGGTATTCGGGAAATATATACAAAGTTGACTGTGCTCCCCCGCACTTGGTGAATCTTCCAACGGTACCGTCTGCAGTGTCGCCTACCGTATATCATCTATACGTAAGCGGAGATTATGAGGTGCTCAGCCGACATTCTTCTCCTTTGTTACATCACTGAAGTGTGCGGTTCAGATCAGGTTGTTTGGTGACCCAAAGGAGGGAGGTTCGGGTTTCGAAACGCCTACACTCGTCGTATCGGTCAATGCACACTTTGAACCTTCCTCCGATCCTATGAGGCGTGAGACATCCTGCGACATAGCCCCGGACTTTATTGAAGGATTTGCATTCGGAGACGCCCTTGGCGTGGGATTGAGATGTTTGTCGACAAGTTGGTGCACTGTCACGGCCATCTCTCCATCTCGTCAGCTACTTGATGCGGTGAGGATGTAACGTGCTTGTAAGACTGCGGGAAGACTCACTTATTCTATCTTAATCTAGGGAATTGGGGTTTCCTTGCTCACGCGTACACGATTTGCTCCTGGACAGACACGCATTCTCCCTATCAGAATCTCACAATCCAAAGCATTCTACAGGGATACACTCTCGCTCGATGTCTTTTTCGTTTCCGATGGTCCCTTGTGGGTCCTTCAAGTCCAATTGCCCGTTACCCAGCTCGGTCATTGGTCGGGGACAGATACTGAGGCCATCAAAGCAACCTACTTCTCGTCAGACACAACTCCCATGGGGTTCATCGCTCTCCCTCCAACGGATTCGATTGCTCCTCTCAAGGCACCAAGCCCGCCAATACTGGCCTTGCGTTCGTGTATATTCACTAATGCGCTGTTGCCACGTCTCACTCCTCTCCTGCAAAGACAGATGGTGCGGGAGTGGACGTTTTAAAGCAACCTTTCTGGGTCGAATCTTTACCTCGTCAAGAACGGAGCTGGATCGTCCTGCCCTCTGGAAGGACTCCGTGGGTATGTTGTGGTATAGCCTCGTTGGGTTTGTTATATGATAATACGAAATCCACAGGGTTTGGATTGGCATGGGCCCAGCGCAGACGATGCATGGGGCACCGTCTCTGCACTTACTACCATCTTGGGAACATCCTCAAGGTGGAAAGCATGGGCATTTGCGCCAGAAAGGGTTATCATCATTGGACATTCAAATGGGGGACAAGGTACATGGTACAACGCCGCAAGACACCCTGATAGGGTGGTGGCAAGTAAATAAGAGCCACCTCCGTCTCTCGCGTGTCTAAGTTAGCACATTCTAGTGATCCCTGCCGCTGGATTCATCAAAGCACAGGCGTATGTCCCCTTGATCCACTCACGGTTGGTGTTCCAAATCCCCTCAATGTCCTCATCTCAATGCGCGCCAACGAACCATTGCCACAGCTCGGCTCACTTCATAGACCCATTTCTGCGGGCGATCCTAGAGAGCTCTTTCACTCCAGACGATAATGATTTATTCTTATCGAACTTGGTGGACACCCCTTCATTGGTTTTGCACGGGTACGTTCGACATGTAACCCTCCTGAGGTCTTCGTCTCCCTCACCCAATCCAGCTCTATAGATGAGAACGTACCCACTTGGCACTCGAGAGAATTAGTAAGTGTCTTGAGGACCTGGGCAACGGATGCAATTGTAAGGTACGCACATTCTTCCTTGCCCTCGCCACTTCCTTTCTTTACCTTCGCGGACCTAGCTATCGCGAGGAGCCAGGTCAAGGCCACTGGTACCCCTCAGTCTTCAAAAATCCAGAAGTGAAGGTCTTTCTAGGTTCTATTCTGAATGGCGAACGACCGCCTCCTCGATGTTCCGCCACATTCACGCTGACTACCGCAATACCAGCAGAGACCGGTTCTCTTCACGGTTGGCGCATACTGAAATTGGTTGTCCCTGGAAGGTGGGTATCAATCACTACAATTCCTCTACCTTATGACGAACTGTCTACCACCGCTAGATTGGGACGCTTAACGGTAGAAAGGGGCGATAGCACCGTTTCGGTAGTTACTTGCAACGTTGGGTGCTTCAGCGTCGATGCGGCTAAGCTGGAGAATCGACGACTAGATATCGATGGGTACACCCTCACCATATCTCATCATGTCCTTACCGCTAGCACACAACTCTATTTCCACCGTGACTCTAGTAGTAGATGGGCGGTAGGATTCCCACTGACAACTGTCGCTTCGCAGGAGACTCACGTTGAAGGCTGTTTCACAGATCCTCTCCACGGCCGAATCACCACCACCGGCCGCACAACGATCCACGAATCCATACTCGATCCTGCGTTCCTTCGGACGTCTCAAAATCGTGATCTCTACCACCAGTGAAGGATCGAATGGCGCAATATCGATCGCGCGAAGGCTCGCAAACGATCTGCTCACGTACTTCAAATTGGATGCCGATATTGTCCCCGAATCGGAAATGGAGGACCTGGAGACGACGACGACGACGACGGAGACTCGAGGCACTTCTTATGCAGGAACAGGAACGGGGAATATCGTCGTGATCGGTGGTCCCAGTGGTCAATATATACGTCGGTGCCTAACGCAACGAAGGACAGCATTCAGTATCGCGGACCAGGAAAATGGCCCGCCAGTACTACAGCTAAATGGAGAACCCCTGAATGGCTTATCCCAAGGTAAGATAATAGTGCCAAGCAAAAAGGAGTGGATAAGTTTTCATCACAAATATTTTTTGTTTGGCAAGGTGTCATATTCACACATCCACACGAATCCTCTCCCTCCTCCACAATGCTGTTCATAATCGCGGATGACCCGTCAGGCTTGGAACGAGCTGTGCGTCTGTTCCCCATTCGCACTGGATTGGCTCTTGCGGATTGGTTGGTTATCGGGAAACGGGCGGACAAAAGAGGAGCAGCTGGGATAGAAAAAGCGGGGTATGTGGATATTCTTTCCAGTGCGTATTTCCCGGTCTGATCAACACCTAACGTTTCACAATGTACAGACTTTGGGGATGTTCTTGGGAGTACCACAGTGGGATGTCATGGCAGCATTAACGGAGAGGGACGATAGGTGCTATATAGTCGTATGTGTTGATCGTAATACGGAACATTGTCCATATCGTAGAAAGCAGGGTGACAGCGTGCGAGTACAATACAGTGCATGATAAACGACCCGGAAATGAAGAAAAGGTGTAGATGGGACAGATGGTGGACACTCAAGCACCATCGTCCTTTTAAGATACAAAGATGGCTCTAGCGACCTGTGATCAAAATGTAAATTAGAGTTCGGGGTCGTCAACAAAAGGACTTACACCATCAAGTAGTAGCGCAACTTCAGGCGCGGCCCTGACGAAGCCTTTGCTCCAAAAATCGTACTTGGGATTTCGAAGCAGCTCGATGAATGTGATCAGAGCGCCCCATGGGTGGGGCCGATGGACGACAAAGCGTTCCACAAGGACCCTCGTGATGATTTCGCGTAAAGGATCGTCGCTGGCGTCAAGGTACAAATAGAGAGTGAGGGAGCTAAACCAATGGGTGTGCGCGTTGGGGTATCGGAGGTGCAACACCATCGAATTCAACAATAGATATTGGCCTAACGGGTTGTCAGAGAGAATTTCATGCCGTGAAATTCAGCGTACCTTCGGGATCCAGGTTCCTTGCCAGATATCGCAGAGCCACCACACCAGGATCGGAGGCGTTGAAAAGGGACGAACCGCTCTTTGCTTTGGCCTGAGCAACTGACGAGACGCCGACATGCATCACCAAGGCATTAAGGAACGGGACGTCATACGTTTCCGAGGCGTCATCGGACGTTGGGGCCCGAAGACGATCCTTTAAGGTAGGCAAATATGTGGAGGAAGCGCGACCCAGGAGATACTGGTCAAGGTAGACGCGCAAATCTCCACTTTTAAGTCCGGCAGTAAAGTCGGACAGAATTGGCGGTATTGGTCCCATTTCTGGGACGGAATCGTAGACCCCATTCACGAGGTATGGGTCTGGAAGAATAATGGTGGAGGGGAAGGAGCTTAAGATGATATTGCGCAATTGGATGCAACCGGAAGGTACGGCGTCGCATAGAGTGAAATAATATTCACTCAAAAATTCTGGGAAGTCATGAAGGAGGACGAGTAGGAGTCGGAGACAACCACGATAAAGGTCTCTGGATGAACCTCGAAGCCGGGTCGATTTGAGGAAGGGGGAGAGGAATTTGAAGAGCGACAATAATAATTTGTAAAAGGCGGACCAACCCTGCAAATCAAATAAATCACGGTGGCGAACGTGAAGCGTCATACTAACCTCGCGATTTTCCGACATGAGAAGTTTTGGCATGAACAAGCGATGTGAAATTAGGCTCATCCAGGAGAACGCGAACCCAGGGAAATATGTGGGTTGCAATGAGCTGAGTGTGTCACTGGTTCATGAAAGGTTTGAAATTACTCCAAAAATAGGATTATATGAATGGTACCTTATCGCTAGAAGTAATTGGAAGTATGCGGATCCTAGGCTCGCCTCAATGGTGTGTAAATCATTGATTAAGCTGGAGAAAAACCGGAGAAAGGGCTTCTGTTGAAATGCCTGGCCCTGCTCCTCATGCATATTGGCAAGTACCAGGACAAAGATGGATAAGATCTTTGTCAGGTAGTGTACCTTCGCCTGATCGTTGTTGACTCCAGATGCGTCACCATGGTACTTGATGATATAAACGATAAGTCGGGACATGGCGTCGAGGGCGTGATAGGCGTAAGAAAATGAAAAGTCACCCGATGTGACACTCTTGATGTAACTATTCACGCTCGATTCCGCGCACACCCGGAAGAAGAACGACGAGACATCGTCCATTTTGAGTATGCCTTGCTTCGTCAATTGCGTGATGAAGGGGACGAAGGCCTTCTCCGGTGAAGGGGAGCGTTGGAAGATGCTCACCCACTGCTGGAACCAGATGAAAAGCTTTTCTCGAAGTTGTCCAGCGTCTGTCTTGCCATTCATTGACCGGGGCATATAGTCGCCGCCTGGGCCACGTCCCATTCCCCGGAGATCGTCCAGCAATCTCTGAGTTCTAAGCCGTAGTTAGCACAGTCTCGCGGGTTTGAAATGTTAAAACTCACTCATCATTTTCCTTCCCAGTCTGCATGATTTGGCTCAACACCTCAATCGTGAAACTAAACTGACTTTGTGAGGCAAGCGGAGGGTCGCATGTCAAACATTCCCTGATAAGCCCTGTGGCGAAATTTTGTAGGGTAGGTTTGGGGTCAGCAAACAAGAATTTCGCCAGTTGCTGATCTTGCTGAGTAATGCTGATCAGACCACGGCGGAGGAGTGTGGCCGTCACAGGGACATTCAGTTTTCGCTGCCCAGGGTCATTATTTGAGACAGAAATGGGCGGAGCTACGGGTAAAACAAACCTCGTCATCAGCATAGATAAGCCACGTTATGGCCTCCTTTGCAACATCTTCGAACGTGCGACAAAGTTGATCCAAAAGAACTACGTAGACCTCCCGAGTCAACTGTTGTGATGTCTTGTACAGCAGCTGAACGATCTTTTGAGACATCAGTAGAGGGGTACGGTGGCGGTCCGACGATTCAGCAGCGAGATAAAGAATCTGCTTAACGATATGGCGAACGTCATGATTCGGAGGGAGCGCGGCTAAGGATTGCATGGGTAGTTGGATTAGCACCGCCTCTAAATCCTTCACCAGGTTCTGGGACAGCTTTAGTAGGAGTAGCACTAAACGTCAGAAGACCGCTCACGTTGAATCGTTCCATTGCTTCTGGATGGGACAGAGCAACAGGCACGGCAACACTTTGCTCAACAGCCGGGGACGGGGAATAAGCAGGGGCATCGTTGCGGGAATAAGACACAGTTGATGAGGGTCTACTTGACCAGTGCCGCTTCGCATCCACCCCTGAGTGCGTTATAAATTAGAACAAGTCATTGAGTGGATGATTAAGAATTAAAATATACCGAAGTCTTCGTAGACGCTAATTTGGTTAGCTTGCACTCCGGTGGGTTTGATTCGCAACGGATCCGGCAGGTTGGTCGAGAAGTTCGAGTTCATGGCAGACACATCCCAGAAAGGCTGTCCACGATTTGTCTGGGCGGCAAGTATTAGTCTGACTGTCTTAACAAAAGGCTGGACAGAGCCAATACCTGGCGATGGCGCCTGCGGAGCTCGTAAGAGGCAGCAAAGTTCTCGTCAACATCGGCAACGGCCCGATCCATCGCCGCTTTCTCGATGGCACGGCAGGCGAGCTCAATATTATCCTGGAGAAGTAGCAGCACAACTTGGTCTGGAGTCATTTGCTGTGGAAAGACATGAACATTAAACACAGTAGTAATACAAATGAAAATACCTCGGTAAATCCCTGTTCATTCAAGAACTGCCGCATGTGGCTCGATAAATTGCTCCTTAAAGGTTCCTTACAGGTCACTAAGGCAAGGCTTCCTGCCAGTTTTTGCGCCATACGATGGGCTGCTTGACGCAAAGTTTCCTCATTGGATTCTGAAGCGAAATCCTTGGACACCAGCTCTTTGGTCGAGATCCCGGCGATGGTTACAGAACGTTCAACCACCGGTAGAATGATCTACGTCGTGTTGAGACCTAATCAAACGAAATCTAACCTTACACACTCACCTCACGAACAGAGCGGTCTACGGCCAATTGGACAGCCCGCTTAAAGGATACGTTGGTTGCCAGGGGGCCGAGATGCGGACTGATAGAAACATGGTGCACTAGTTCAGATAAAATTTGTTCTAGCTGAGGCCCAACTGTCCGATGGGGTTCAACAGGACCTGAGCCACTGAGGGACAATACTTGGGAATTTGCGTTGAGCTGTGTATTGGGATCATACCCGCCCATCGGTAGGATATCGATATCCCCAACATAATCGGGTAGGGAAGGCCCAGTTAGTGAGTCGGCGACAGGCCTATTGCGCAGGATAGACGTAGCCTCGATGGTGTCAAGCTCGATCCCTAAGCTTTTGCACAAGACCTCTATCTCGAACTTCAAATTAAGTTTGAGCTCGGCGAAGTGGTACAGCTCGATGAGCAGACCAATCACAGCCATTAACCACGGGTTAGGGGGCTTGAACACTGTCGATCTGGCTGCGGGCTCCAAAGTTTTGCAGACGAACGGAATGGCAACAATGAGTCGACCGCCATCGTACCCCTCAACAAGAACATCCTTGAAAGAGATATTCTTGAATTTAATAGGGCGATCTCGAGCGAGTGTAATCGACCCCAACCAGGACCCAAGATTTTTCAAAATAGACCGCTCTGAGCTCGAATGCAGTGTCTGTTCAGCATTCAACAACAATGCCGACTTGATGACTGTTTCCTCTAGGATGAAACCGAAGAGCGTAGGTCGATCTAAACCATCAAGAAATTGGAGATACAGCTGGTGGTTGTTCGGTTCCGTGCTGACGCGTTGACCAACCAGATAGTTGGCAAACCATCGTGCATGTTCCTCCTTCAAGTGGACCTTCATATCGTCTAATTTCGAGTTGACGTTTACAAGGGCGAGGTTGTTGATGATAAACAATATTTTATCCGAGATCTCCTCCGCCGGGGAAACGAAGTCATCGTCATTGCGATCCGGTTTAATAGCAGTGAAGACGACTGACGCCTCCGTACGTGAAACCGGGGCAACACGGACATCACCAATATTGTCCCCACCATTTGTCAGTGCACGCCGGAGGAGAGAGGCCAGGTCAGGGCGCGCTTCCAGTAAGTGAGGTATGTCCAGAAGGGCCTGACACAATGGGGCCCACTCAGAGAGCCTGGACTCGAATCTTGACAGAGCTTGGAGCCCAAATTTGAACAGGTTGGTCTCGGGAGGGCAGTTGAGAGCATCAATGACGTAGCGTATCGCGATGCCGAGCGGGATGTAATCCACCAGTTCGTGTTGAATAATAGATCCAAACAAATACCCCGTCATCGCTAGTTCGCGAGAAGGGTACCAAGTCTGGAAGAACTTGTACTCGTCGAACAAGAAATGGAGCATGCAAGAAAAAATCTCGTGATCGCGGGAGCCAGACGAATTTTTGTAACGTTGAAGCATCGCGATGACATCGTCAATCGTGATTTGTTCATCGTACATCTGCTTGAAGATGCCATCGACTTCGAGTTCTATTTCTGGCGAGTAACTGACAACTGAGAACCCGGGTTCGGAATCCAGTCCCGGCGTCAAGTTCATGAGACGAGGGTGGATTTGAAGACAAGCATTTCGAATTTCCAGACAATAGTCCACATCACTTGGATGCATGATATTTGAGCTGATAGCAATGTCAGAAATAGAACCATGAAACAACATTGTTCCATACTTGTTCCGCAAAACACGAAGGAAAATGGTGATTGTGAGCGGATTCAAAGTCATTGTGCGACTCTCTATGATAGGGTCCGATATTCGTGTGGCTTTTTCACTTTCCATCTTTGCATCCAAAAACTCGATCACTGCGTGCAGAAATTCGGCACCGTGAGTCGCGACATTATCAGCGAGCCACTTGTCGAGGTTAAGATACTCTCGCCGTGATGCCAGAGCGGCAACATCGAGGGCAAAGTCGAACGGCTTGACATCAAGAAGCGCATCTAGGATCTGAATGCCCGTCAGCAACATAACTCATTATAAAATCACCGAGAACTCGCCTTCAGATCTTGAGCGACATCAAGGATCCTAGTGATATTCAGAGGGCTCTCCTTGTAAAAAGCAGCAAATGCGTTCGTTAAGTACGCCGGGCGTATCTGCCAAATCCTCATAAAGACCAGTTGGTGATTCGGGTGCCCAGCTAAAAACATGGCGAGTAATTTCTGAGAGTACTCAGAACGGATCTCATTCCATTCTGTTTGCTGCCGGTGACGACATATCAGAATGGTGATATCACGAGGAAAACGAAAACTGACCGGCGCCTCAAGTAAACCCATATGGACTAGCTCAGCACTGATGCGAACAGCCTTGTCTAACATTTCCCGGACAAAACCTCTGACCTCAGTATGCTCGGAATCCGCCAGGTGCACCAAAACTTCGAAAAGGTCTAAAGAGTTCCAAGTCGAACCCTGGACATTGGCGGCCAATGCCTTGATAGTGGGGCTTGCGCTAGCTACATCGTCCATCGTCACGATTCGATGACCAGGAAGTGTGACGAAGTTGAATGTATCGGCCGGAAGCGAAAGAAGAGCATCCAACAGCCGCAACTGAAATAGGGAGTTGCGCCACGTGGACCAGAAGCCAGCCACAGCGTGGACATCCGCGTCACGAGGAGTATTGAGCAGAATGGCGATGAGAAGCTTCAGAGTTGCTGTGTCCACACCAGAACGATCGGGGATGTCGAAGGCTTTGATCACTTCAGCCCAGTTGATGGAACTCGACTGTGTGCATTTGAGTGGAACTGACAGCACTTTGGAGCAAAAATACTCACAAAGCTACCTATCGCCCGGACGAATGACCCAACATCACCCAGGACAGAACCATCTGCTGCAAGACGCGCCAAGACGACCATATACTCAATTACGGCAGCATCCTTTGGTGGATTCGACTCTGAGATGCCGAAGCGATGCATTAGCACTCGGACGGTGTCTGTGTCACTTGTGATTTCTGGACCCAGTTGATTGAAAGCTTGAACGAGGGTTGTTCCTGGTGGTAGACTGATTGCATGTGACCGTCAGTCAGGACAGCACAAGCGATGGCAAAACGGCTCAACCTTAGGCGAGGAATGATTTGCTGCAAGATCGGGGCAACAACCTCCGTACCATACTTTGCTTGTGCCGCAGCAATCAGAGCCTGACGCTGAGGGCCATCCAAAATTGGCGTGTCATGGGTTGATAACTCCAGCAAATTGGAAAGTAGCTGGGCCACCTGCGCAGGGGAAAGGTCGGCATGATCGAAAGATGGATGTTGGCATAGGGCTAGGACTGCATTCTCGAATTCGACACGTATCATGGACATGGCTTGCAAAGAAAGCTCCTTGCGGGTTGGAGCCGTTACAATCGAGGATGCCAGCACAAGACGCTCTAGAGGACGGAGTCCAACTCGATCCGCGAATCTTGCCAGATCAAAATGCCTGAAAATATCACCCTCTCCGCGATCTAGTCCATCACGAAACCGGTCGGCCAAAAAAGGGTCCCGGGCGAGTCGTTGAGTCTCTTGAACTAACAGCCGGAAAGTCAGCGACGTGGAGGTGTCAAAAGCTGACGGCGCAGCTGTGGACTGCAATCGGGCTTGGGAATGAACGATCAGACGCCGGATAAAATGTAGGTATGTTTCAAGCCCATGTTGCTCAGATAACTACGAAAGCAGAACCCAAAATGAGTAAATTGTGAATCCGAGAGGCTAAAGGACACACCGAACGGATTTCAGCTTGGTTTCGGTCAAAGTTATCTTCCGTGAGCGTTGATAATAAGAAAACTATTTGAGCCCTGACGATAGTGTGTATGTTATTGTTGGGTGGGTTGTCCATGGCAGGAGACCGAGCTGAGGAGGGCTCCGTCCTTCTACCGCCACTTCCGCCGCCTGGAGCCGTTTTGTGTGAGAGAATACTTTGGAGAGCACAAGAAAGCGCGTGTTGCACGCCGTCTGGGACGGTGGGCTTGGGTGGGGGGTGGAAACGTTAGCGTTCCTGACGAACGCGCTGACCATCGTGAGAAATCTGTTCATCTCCGCTTCAATTACCGTAACAACACGACAAACTACATAATGAATGATAACAATAATATCCCAACGAAAGTAGCCGCCAGTGGTACATTAACCCGCCATCTACAGCCTTTCGATGTATTTGAAGTCGTGACTTCCCTTGCAGCACGACAAAGCCCAGAACCTTGCAGAATATCATCCGGAACCAGAATTACTGGCGAACCGCCTTTCGTATATTCAACCTCCACGGACCCATTACTTCCTACCGCCCATTGCTTACAGGACAAAATACTAGAAATCGCGTCAAAATTACTCCAATAACCACATTGAACGTATAGTCCCGACTCACTCGTTGCTCGAGAAACTGAGTGGCCAGGGTGTATATGCGAACATGCTCGTATTTTGTGGCTGCAAACCATAGACCGTCAGAATTGAGCAAATCTATTTTATTTCTCTCAAATCTTACTGGTGAACCGATATTTGTCAAGATCGTAACTACGTTCCCTTTCATGATGACAATGCCTTGTGAGGTGACATGTAGGACCTGTGTACGAGATTGTGCCCAATTTGTGTTGTTCACGAGGTAATTTCGTAGCTAGACACCATGAAATAAGAACATTTTAGAATATTTTATAGTGCACAATGCACGCCCACAAACCTTGTTCAAAGTTGCGGTCAGATTGTATGCCGCAGTCCGCTGATATCCAGTTGTCCAGAGGGGGCCACGGTTGTACTAGACGTCATTGTATTAAAATCATTCGATGATCAAACCACGGACGTACAGGATCCGCACTGCCATCTACACCCTGCTCCTGACCATAATAAAGGATTGGGATGCTGTTCAACGTGAGCATGATGACTAACAAAAACTTATAAGGTTGGTTACCCGTCAGACATGAATGTCAGGACCATAGCATTTCTGGATTACGTCAAAATTAAAAATTAAAAGCGGATGAAGAGCAAGGGGACGCACATGAGGGTCTGAGGGTCCACGGATATGCTGTGCCATCTGGAGACATCCTGGTTTTCCAAAAAGTTACCGAGAAGAGTAGGATCCTATCGCGACGAGTTAGTCATAGACATCGCCATACGAATAAGACAACCTTAAAACTATTTTGAATCTGGGCCATGACGGCAGATACGTTGGACAAATTTCCGGGACCGGGAATGGTGAAGCCTTGTAGGATAGCATCGTAAAGGGGGTAATTTAGAACCGAGTCCATCACTTGCTGGTAAGACGAGGCTAAGCTAGAAAACCAGTCCCTTTGATCGTTATTTTAACACATGTGGCACCGTACGAACCTGATATCACTACCAAATACTTCTCCCATGCAGAACACACCTGCACTCTCGCAGAATGAAGTCCAAAATGATGCCTGCACGTGTCTGTGGGGTGATCAGAGGTACATAGAGTTAAAGTGGTGCTTGACACACTTTGCAGCTGAAAAAGATATTTTCATTAAATGAAGTAACGATTCGAGAAAAACAGCCATACCGTCTATACGCAGGCCATCAATGCCATACTCTTGGACAAGGTTTTTGATCCATGAATTGTAAGTCGCTGCAACGGTCGGATCCTGCGTGTTGACATCTGGGAGAGGGACAGTAGTGTCACCAAGCCAACAATTCTGGATGGTGGTCAGGTTATTCCAGTCTACGGGACAGTAAGGATGATACTGGGTCTTAAAAGAATGTGTCATCAGACGTCTAGGGTTAGAAAGCGATTAGAGTTACCGGTTCCTTAAACATATACGTGGAAAAACTGGTGTTGACAGACGTTGCCATCACATTATTTGCGACAATATCAACCATCAAATACCTGGGTAGGAAGGTGAAGGGAGGTGCGAATTATGAACATTGATCACGAACATGTCGCGACGATGTAGCTCAGCTGAAAGCGCCTTAAGGTCATCGGCAGTACCGAAATGCGAGTTCAGTTGGGACGCATCCGCAATCCAATACCCATGGTATGGGTCACCATATGGGGTTCGAGGGCCATCATAATTCTGAGAGACGGGACTGATCCAGACTAGAGGACCATAGAACGGATATGCGCGCCTTCAAAGAGGGATGGACTCACCGGCAGTGAAACCAGCACCTTGGATATAATCTAGATTGTCCTGGATGGTACGCCAGGTGCCACCGCACCAGGTCCGTTCAGTAACGTTACAAGCGTTCATATCTGAACCCTTTGGAAGCGCGTAGCGATCAGTGATGACCCTGGGCACTGAGTTCAGCGAGACGGAGACGTAGTCAACAAAGAATATTGGCGGTACTGGTATATCGAGCGTCCCCTCCATTGGTCGGCGGTAGCGGCAAGGGTAGAGCCAATGAACGCTATGGGTATCAAAAGAATGAAAGGAAACATGGCTCCAGCCTGAGCCTGAGCGAACGACTTGGAAAACGAGAGGAGAGTGAAAGGAGCGTCGGGGGGGACTCGAGGAGTCGGGAAGTGAAGGTAGGGGGAAAAGAGTTGGGGAATGGAGTTGGGATGGAACGATCCGATGGCGTTCGACTAAAAGCAAGTTGGTGGCCCCGTGAACGTAGCATTGGATAATATTTTCATCTTCCCTAGCTTCGTGAGATCATGTGTCCGCGGAGCGATCCCCAGATCAGAAAGTGGAAGCGATCGGTTAGCTGGTTTGACATTGTCGTGTGCACGAGAAGGTTAATTGAGCCCTGTGAGTGTGAGACACTGAGACTGGCCTGACCTGAACCTGAACGTACTGGCCCGCCACCAGCTACTTGGCGACGCATTCATTCACACGTCATGGTCACCACGGTCACGGGTCACGAGTCCTCTTCTCCATTGTTACAGGAATCATGTCTTCTCCGCCGTCCACGTTCTCCCCTTACGGCTGGCTGGTTTGCATTTGGGTCCTTGTAGTGTCCTTTCAGGTACCCGTCTCGTCCGTGAATTACCCATTTCTTATCGCGCCCTCCAGTATGGATACCACATCTCGGCCCTAAATCAAATTCAGGCGACCTTGACCTGTCGAACTGCCCCACCAATTCATTCCAATGGCTTGCCTACATGCATTCCCATGTCCGACGCAGTGTTCTCCCTCGTCACTTCGATGTTCACCGTGGGCGGCTTCATTGGTAGCTTTATCGCCGGCATGGTCATGGAACGCCACGGTCGGAAGGCTGCTCTCCAATGCAGTGGGCTATCTGTGGCGGTAGGTTCGGGCCTAATGGCCATTGCACCTTCTACTATCCTGCTGCTCCTCGGAAGGCAATAAGCTCGTTCCATTGTAAATAACCTCCCACTTACCAACATGTAGGTTTCTGACAGGTTGTGGGGCCGGCATCGGTCTGTGTACGGGGCCGGTTTTTCTTGCCGAAATCGCCCCGTCAAACATAAGGGGTAGCGTTGGTACGGGTTTTGCTTTTCCGTTAATATTCCCTTGCTCATTCCCGAAAACAGGTGTCCTCACTCAGCTTGCCATCGTGTCAGGCATCATGATCACACAAATGCTCGGCTTGCGTATGGCAACTCCGACTCTATGGAGATTTGTGTTATCATTTTCCTCCGCCGCCTCGATCGTGCAGTTATGTCTGAGTCGGTTCATCGTCGAGACTCCGGTGTGGCTGAAGCGGCACGGAAAGCCAGAAGATTCCCGTTCGGTGCAAAGGTCTCTCTTCCGGGAATCAGGTGATTCTGGTTTCTTGTTACACTTTCTGTTTCTCTTCGGACCCATGTACATTTTCTAGAGCTCTTGAACTGCGTCGAGGACCCGTTACTGGATGAGACACTCCAAGGGTCGGAACACGATTTAGAAGACGATCGTCGAGGGCCAACGTCCGTTTCCTTGCCAAACCTACTGATGAACTTTGAGCTCCGCCGACCGTTAGTGGTGGTATCTTCTGCAATGATATCTCAGCAAATATCGGGTAAAATATCATTTTGTTGGTGTTGTCCCCCCGTTGATCGTTGATACAGGTATCAATGCAAGTACGGAATCAGGATTTCCAGGCCAACTAGTTCTCATATCGGGAAGTTCTTTATTATAGCAATGACATTTTTTCGCGCATTCTACCGGACGCAGGACCATACGTTTCACTTGGAATTACGTTGGTCAATACCCTTATGACATTCCCACCAATCTTCCTGATCGATGTAGGTGTTTGACGATTTTCTTTCGTACGAACTTACTAACAAGACTGCAGAGGGTCGGACGCGGGCCTCTGCTCCTTGTGTCCGTCATTGGGGCACTGGCCTCTCTTGTTCTTACCGGCTATGCTTTGAACACAGGAATGACGATCGTTTCAAGCATTACAGTTCTGGTCTTCGTGATGCAAGTCTTTTTCCGCAGTCTTCCCTTCTCTGCTTACTCGACCTCCCAGGTCTTTTGCCGTTGGTCTGGGACCCGTTCCATTCATCATAATCTCAGAAGTGGCGCCCTCTCGTGTATGCTCCGTTATTTCTTTCGTCAACGTATGTTAACCCATCGACTTGCGCCGTAGGCTGTTTCCTCTCTGTCATCGGTGGCGCTCTCGTTGAACTGTATGATTTTTTTGCCCTGACTTTTCTGAAACTGGTGTCTGACTTTACACAGGGACCGCGAATTTCTTCGTCGGTCTTGCCTTCCTACCGCTTCGTAACAGATTATCAGGTGGGGATTCTTGGAAGGAAGGTAGAGTCTTCTACATCTTTGCTGGTCTACTGTTCTTGTTCTCTTCTATTTTTTTCCGGAGTTATCGTCCGAGGACATAACGCCTATTTGAGTGAACGTCACTTTATGTTCCAGGTCCTAATATCACACAAGTCTTTGGTAATCAGCACGAACGAACCGCGAGAATTTGAGTCTGGGATCTCGTCGGCTGTATCTGATGAAACATCTCGCTTTGTAGTCGTTGAGGTAGATTGATACCACGCACAAAGCTTAACATCGGGGGCAGAGAGCGGCCTGTGTCATGGTGCCACTTTGTCAAGTTATCCCGCGGCCATCGTATCGCTGGACCTGTGCTAAAGGTTATTTTCATGATCAACTTCTCCCGGTTTATGTCCGAGCAGTAGTCGAGTGGAGAGACATTCTTCAACAAGTCGAGGCTAGTATGTAGAGGTCGACGGCCGCCGTTGTTGATGTAAATGCTGGGACATCGAGTATTTCTAAGCAGCATTTCATTGTTTGAAATGCGGCCGTGGAACAATATCGAACCTCAGGGGGTGAGAGTTCCCTCATCCTTGGCCTCATGTTCATCTGCGAACCTTTGAAGCAGAAGTACATAGCGTTACAGTTCTGGCACAGTAGACGAGACAACGGGCCGCGAGGTTCCGGCTAATTTATATGTACAGTATCTTGAGTATGCGGTTTGGTAACTAAGAAAGTCCATCATCACACCTCTTAGTGACAGAAAGTGTCTTCAAGCGCAGCCCCATATACCGAACATGAGCACGAGCCGTTCTGAGGCGAGTGATGGTAATGTAATCATTTGGCTGTAGAAAGGTTCTCAATACCACGACAGGGTTCTAGTCCTAAATCCCTACTCGAATATCTGGACCTCAGCCAGTTGAATTGCCTCAATGAATTCGGAGATCACGATGCAAAAAGTATATTCTCTGGAAAAACGAGAAACACCACAGATTCCTATCTGTTGAGCGACACCGATGAACAGCTTCTATTGAACATCTACGTCTGTCCTCCTCGCACCTACTAGTTACGAACCTTTTGAGTGGTCGTTGCTTACGAGGTCATGGTCATGCCACCAGTTCAACCAAGTCGTCAGAGTCAAAACCATCGTCCTCCACACGGCCAATTCACAGCAAGGGCCCAAGTTGATCAAACTGCTGGTCAATCGTCTCGCGATAGGTTTCGAGGATGTCGAAGATGCCGAAGAACCGGAGGCGGCACAGGTCCTGGACCTTCCCGAGGATACCGTGAAAGAGGGTCGGTCGGTCGATCTGAGGTTTGTGCGGTTCCAATCGGTGAACAGTTTGCACGTCAGTGAGACATTCGAGTTTGTGTCACCGAACAACATTCCTGAGTCATCGTGCCATACTACTCCCTAGATCTTTGTCAGTTCCAATCAGGGTGGAGAAGAGGCAACTCGAATAGATGCGATAGACATACTCGGGTTCCCTGGCATGTAAGCGAACTGATCACAGCACTAGTAGAACTCGTTCGCTCAAATAATTCACAGTGTAACAAAAGACTTGAGCGAGTTAAAGAAGCATCAGGATGAATAGACAACTTTGCGGTTATGAATATTTTGCCTTTCATGGCGGTGTCGTATACAGTCGAATATGTCACAATGCACAGCGTCAGGAGCCGCCAAAAACCAACGCCATGTGAGAAAGCTATTTGACCCATCAAGGGAGGTTGGGGACCCTCTCGAACCCTCTCGAGTTCTCTGGTTGGCTAAGCCCTTTCGGCAACTGTGCATCTGACGACCTCGGCCGTGTGAGTCGCAAATTTGAAAATACAGTAGAAGTGGACCATTTCGTTTTTCCCGAGCGCGACGGGAAGTCACAATCGCAATATTAATGGAGCCCCACAATCCCCGCAGATCTGCACCCCTGTATCTATGGGCCGACGGGGACCTCAGGAAAAAAAGAAAAGAGAATGGTAAATGTACGAGCATTTGTCCATGTCCCTTCATTAGGGGATCAGCAAAAACAGATGTGATAATCAGGTGTCCTAGAGTTTTCTACAAGTTTTTCCGGACTAAAAACTCTGCTTTGCATGCCGTACGCGGAACTAAGGGAGAGAAGTTTCCAACTCGATCAAACCTATGCAGTCCATACGCGGCGGATGAGCTCCGTAAGACCTAATCAAGAACCGTTCGATCAGTTGGTGTGCACGAAGGCATGCTTTATATTTACAAACACGCACCAATATCGTTTGTGTTGAATTGGTACACGCCCACTCCGACAGCGACTGACGTCAAGCGCAACATCCAGGTGAACAGCGGACCGAGCGTAGGGAACTTGCGCTTATGAAGGTAGTCCACCAGGACAGCGTCAAACTGGGTTACACCCGGCAGAATAAGATAAAGAGGGAATGGGGGGGATTACGAGAAAACGCACCCCAATATGGCTGTGAACGATGAGGCTGATGCCGAGCAGGCCATCAAGGAGCGGCATGGACGAGCCAGAGGTCACGAAGGCAGTGCCGGTGAGAGGGACGAGGCCGGCGGCAAGCAGACGCTCGAAAGTCCAGTGGTGGGAACCGTGCGATCTATTCGCAGGCGGGAAGGTTGTCGGGTCATTCGCGGTGCCCTTGTAGATCGCTGGTCAGGACCAGTGTCATCATGATCATGATCATTAGTTCGGCAAAAGTGACTTGGGACGTACGGCCACCGGGAACGTAGGCAAAGTTGGTTGTCGAACGGCATGCTATTGTGCCCGTGTATAGGTGCGTATGAGAGAGAGAACATGTCAAAGGCGTTGTGACAGTTGTAATTCAGGCGCTCGTGTGGTAGTGCGGATGATGTGGACGTACCGAGTTGGAAAGGGAGGAGAGGGCGCTTGCACACTGCCAAGGAGCGACGCAGAACGACACTAGACGCCATTCCGTACGGGAAATAAAGCGAGTTTTTGGCTTCTTGTTGGTGGTGGCGGGGATGGTGGTGGCAGCTTGAGTCGTTGAGCTATTCATCGCTGCTGTAAACGGCTGTAAACGGCTATCCGCCAATCACGTGCGGTCAGTTTTGGCTCACAACCAGCTATCATTTTTAACACATGTTATCCACGTCTCGACCCCAAAATTCTCTCGGACCATGGTGTTCTGAAGCTGTACAGCCATACTGTCAACATGCCACTTACGGCACGGGAGAAACCAGCAGTAGGCAGTACCGTATTCTCCATCATGGTGGAGGAGAGCGGTATCATTCTCTCATTTGTGACTTCTGATTGGGGGCATTGTGCTGGTTGGGTGCCCACTACTAAGGTGCCAGCAGGGGAAGACCAGTGTACCGTACGTCAATAAATCAGATTCTACTCATATGGTGAGACGCTTAGCATGTATGCAGCGACGCGCGAAGACATGGACGAGGTCATGAGGAGCTGAACATAGCAGTCCTTCCCACTTCAGACTCCCTGCCCCTCGCATCCCACTAACAACATTCACCAAGTTCACCTACGATGGCCTCCAGAGTTGGTTGGCATTGTAAACTTCCTCTGTCTTCTGCCTATCTGTCCAACACGGTACACGAGATCACAGAACACATACTTCCATGATAATTGCCTCTGTAAACATGACAGGCTCCGTGTTCCGTCCGAATGGTGGGAGGGACATCTCATCTTCTTCACTTTGCGGGTAATATGGAACTGCTAATCCGGTCAAGACGATACGACCTGGAGCATTGCGCTATGTGTGGCTCTCGCGAGCGAGAAATCAGTCCAGATCCGGGAGCGTCGTTCATTTTGTCACCCTGGGATGTAACGCGGCGTGGTGAGCAAGGGAAACACAACAGAGTGAAAATACGTCTGCACGTTCTCAGTGAGGTCAAATAGAGTTTCTTACTCGATTCCAAACCTCCGAAGCCCATTACTTCAAATTCGCCACTTGACCGAGAAATCGCTCTTCGCCTGTGGCTGTGGCTGCAGATTTTCCGAGGCAAGAGTAGTCAAGCGGATCGTGACTGTCACCAAGCGTGGATACTATAGTCGAGGAAGCGATGGACGTATTCGACGACGCAACGTCCGTACGGGGATGGAAATTGGGGAGGGGGTGCCAGGAGGTTGCGTCGACAAATCGAAATCCCGCACGTGTGTTAAATGCATAGGTCGAATCGGACGACGTACCGAGTTGAAACCTGACTATTCCCAGAGAGTGAGTGGCACGGAATTGAAAGACGGCAGAGGCCTTTTGAGAGGAGAACGTCTCATATGTTCCAGGGCCTGCCAGCTCTCATTGTCGGGCCGCCGTGACTCGGCATGGGTTAATTATGACACCCTTACCATGCCGTCACATGCAGAACAAACTACTGAGATCAGAGTCCAGTCATTATTTGCCTGGGACATCTCAGTCGATCATGATTTGTTCGGTTCACTGGTAGGTGATTACGTGATTACATAAGTACCCAAGCCACAGTCGCTGCGCTCGAAACTCGTCATTCGACATGGCAGAGTCACAAAACAAAGAACTTGACGCTTTTCTGGCGTTCTTCTCTACTTTCAACTTACATCGCCCTATTACAACTGCCGCAGATCTGAGCGATGGCGCTGGCCTTCTCGAGATACTCTCAATCATGTGCGACAATCCACCGACCCTACCATCCTTTCTGACTTGTAAGATGCTTTAGAGACGCAGAATACTTTCAAACGCCCTCTCGTGTCTCGCAGGATCCGCCTGACAACTGGGTTTTGCGCTTCAATGCCCTGAAGCGCGTCTATCGACTTATGACACAATATTTCTCCGCCGTCCTTGGACAGTCTACTGACACTCTCGAAGTTCCCGACTTACAAGCCGTAGCGAATGAATATAATGTTCCATCCACTCTAATGATGTGTCGCCTCACAGTTGCCATTGCTGTGCAATGTGATAAGAACAAGGAATTCATTGAGAAAATCCAGGGCCTAAGCGAAGAGGACCAACACTGCCTCATGAAGGCTATTGAGCAGGTACAGCAGAATTTTTTCATAGTCTGTGAGTCATTCTTGACATTGTCGGATTCAGGTTATGGCTAGGGGCAGCCACACTTCAGGCAATCGGAGTATCAGGGATCGGAATAAGACCGAGTAAGTAACTGCTTCAGCTACTCCCTTGATCATAGCTCATCGGTGTAGAGATGATCACTACTACCAGCTCCAGTCTGAGCGCAGTCGGGTGCAGCTAGAGAGAGACGCCCTTGAGAAAGCGCACCAAGCACTTCTAGAGGATCATCGCTCACTCCAATCCCAACATGACGACGTCCTATCAGAGAGAGATGACGCATTTGCCCGCGCTCGCGAGCTATTACATCAAGCAGACACTCGGAGAAGTGACAAGACAGATGTCATAATGAAGGCGGAAATGGAGAGACTGCGCGCTGATTTGTACGTTGTTGGACTGCCCCTTGGAATTCATTCGTCATATCGTCCTTTATTCAGACAGAAGAGCGAGGAGAATCTAGCTGTCACCGAGTCAGAGCTTGAAAACCAAACAAGAGCTGTGGCAGACTTGACGCATCGAGTGGATGAGCTGCAAGGTTACGCCGCCGAAGCCGCGCGTCTCAAGGATCAAATTGACGAGTACGCATATCCTCGAAGTTGTGGAATATATTTTGACAGGGAGAAGACTCCGCCACGCTTCAGATCGGCTTTCCAAAATGGAGAATGTAATGGAAAAGTACAAGAAGAAGCTAGAAGAAGCTGCTGACCTCCGCCAAGCAGCGAAGGTATGTTGTCGGTTAACCACTGGTATTCTTGTATCGTTGAATCCCGCAGTCATTGGAAAAACAAAACGCAGATCTGGTAGACAAGAACGCGTCCTTGGAGGAAGAGTATCGCAAGGTGGTCGCATTCAAACCGCTCATGGAGTCTTACAAGAGCCAAATTGCCGAGCTGGAGAGCAAGCTTGCATCGCGCAATAAGGCTAACGAAACTGTCTCGTTCGAACTGGAGCAAACCCGCACCAAGCTACGAATAACTCAGGAAGAACGTGCCAAAGACTCCGAGGCTCTAGAATTGTACCAGGAGCGAGTCCGCGAGCTGGAGCTTTCGTCACATCGCCCTATAGCTTCTGGTCAAACCAAACGCCAATCGGGTCACGGTACAGAAGCGAGCACTCCCGGGCGAGGAGAGGAAGACGAGGACCTGTCTAACAGACTCGGCGGCGAGCTAGATGACGCCCTTACAGGAACCACTATGACAGATCTGAAACTCCAGGTTCGAAAGCTCACCCGAGAGCTTGAGGACTTGAGAACGAACCAGCTTGACTCGAGTAGAGTTCTGGTCCTCGAGAACCTTCTCGATGATGCCAATCGTATGAAGGCCCGCTATGAAGCAGACTACTTGGCCTCCCACCGTGAGAAACTTGTTCTACAAAATGAACTTGAAGAGATCCGCAGCGGGAAGGCTTTGGGTGATGGGTATGAGATACTCCGTCCAGTTTGTACCGTCGCTAACTCTCGCCTATGTTATAGACCAGAAGCGGCTATTGCCCTACGGCAGCGCCTGAACGAGACTGTCCATGAGCTAGACGACCTGAAGAAAGACCATGCGGAACTTGAAGTACAGAACAGCACGCTCTCTAAGGAATTGACAATTGTGAAATCAGATCGTCCGTCTTGTACCAAGTCCTTCATCTTGTCACTGATACTGTTTGATCTAGTGGTACTTGTCAACAAGGATCAAGTAGACATCTTAGCTTCTCTGCGGGAGTCCGTCAATGAAGATAAAGTGGCTCTGGAAGAGGAAGTGGTCCGTCTTCAACAAAAAGTGAAAGAAGCTGCCGAGAAGAACAAGATGCAACTAGAACAGATCAACAACTTGCTCTTGGAGAAAGTCAATTATCAAAGTGAAGGGATTAACCAGCGGGAGAAGATGTTGCAAAGAGAACGCGACTTTGGGTGCGCCTCGACTCATGAGGTGGTTTGGCAGGTCGATTGAATTAAGATTCTTTTAGTGAATTGCGTTCGTCGATGTCAAGAAAGGGTGTACCGGAAGATGTGAAATCCCGTGTGTTGGGCTTGCACGAAGACAATGTCCAGCTTAGGGAACAATTGAAGACTGTGCAGGACAAGTTAACCAAAGCTCGTACAGTACGAGATGTCCCGTTTTCTACAATAACCTTTCTTCTTTCTCATCCCGTCGTAGTTCATCAAATCGCAGGATAAGCTCTTCAAAGAAGAACAGGCTAAACTACGAGAGTTTGCACCGTCCGTGAGTTGGCCATCGAATTCCTCTCTGCTCGCGCGGAAGTCAGAATGACCGGTGTACAGGGCGGCTTACTTGACGAGTCTGATATCCGGTCGCAAGTTAGGATACTAGAAGATGAATTGAAACGGCACAAAGTGAGCGTTTTCATTCTCCCAATAGATGGGTATTTTTCTTTCCGCCCGTGGCATCTGACTATCTGTTGCGTTTGCGCCGACAGCGCTTACTGAACGAGGCACATCAGCGCTATAGGAAGGAGCAGGAGTTGCTTCTCAGCGCGATTCATAGCCTCGGCATGCACACGGCGCGAAATCCATTTGGACGTCCCTCCCACCAACAGGGTCGCGCATTGCCAATGAGCTGGCTGGGCCAGCAGCGGCAGAACGTGAGCCTCACCCTCAACCTCTAGGTCGTCCTTCCCGATCTAATTTGTTCTATACAGCTTAGTCCTTTGCTCCATCGGCAATAGACTTTAGAAGGTTAGCATATGAGTCGACTGTTCGAGTCTCATGTTAATTTTATGATCTCATGAGCGAGTAATGTCCTTATTCGATTTGCTTTTGCTGCCACGATCCCTTGCTACCTTCACTAGATATAAATAACGAATACTTGGCGTCATTTCGAACACGCAGCTTAATATACCATGAAGCTCTCGGTCACGCCCCCAGCCAGGTGGGACAGTCAGCATTGTCTCATTCGCAAAGCCCGGTCGTACAATTAATCAGATACGGAACGCGTCCATATTATATGTGCCAGAATAACAGTAATGTACAAAGTTAAAACATGGAGTAAAATTGACGAAAAGGTGACCAGGCCCGTCACTGGTTCCACGACAGAAGAGACATATCACCTAGGCGCCTCGGGTTCATAACATGACGGATAGTACCGGCAATAGAAAGAGCCACAAAAAGTGCAGCTGCCGCTACATATGCCCAACCGAGGAAGGGATTTTTACCCCCAATCCACGACACGGTGGATATCACGATCGATTTGGTACCCGAGTATGATCTGACGGGGTAATCTACTATAGATGAGCCAGCGAATATACAAGATATCTGGTGGGGACATACTCATGTTGATGGTAATTTGGTAGCGTCCCTGGATAAGTTGATCCTGATCATTGCGACCGAACAGCTTTGTAAACGTCGGGAGACCAGCGGTGCGCATCCAGTTGTGGAAGTGTTCATCAGCGCGTAGATCGGGTGGTGGCTGGTCCGTCGTGTAACCATTGGGGAACCTCACGGCCCAATTGGGAGGGGGAACGATCTCGGAGATATTATAGTTAGGCCGCGTGGCGTATTTTTTCGCCTCATTTGGCCAAGCGATGCCCCTCTGCGAAAAGTTGTAGGTCGAAGGAGCACCGGATGGCGGATTCAGTAACGTGAGATTGCTGAACGTGTCTATTAGGAGAGTAAGAAAGCCATCAATGGGACGAAAATAATAATCATACCATTAAATATGGAGTTGGCGATCAACCCACAAGGGTATACGATCTGGCTGCCGATAATCGCAGCAGGCTTGCAATTTCCGTTCTTTAAATCGTTGAAAGAGCGGAAGTCACCCCTCAGCTGCTTTGGGTCAAAACTTTGAACGTAACGACGGTGGTTTTGGAAAAAGTTGGTAAGCTTGTAGTACAGCAGAATAGAGGACGAGACGTTAAACGGAACGTCGAACTGGACGATGCACTGGGGAGAGGTGGTATTGCTGGTCGAATTGATGAACGCATATTGAGGCGGCGAGAATTGGGCACCAGACTCCGATGAGCGAAGACGGTAGTTATAATGCGGAACCGCGACGAGGCTGCTCTGAGCGGCTTGTTGATTTGCCGATGGAGTTAGCTCATCACAGGCACTGTAGTCAATTGTAATTTCGGTGACCTATGTTGTGGAGCCACCATGAGACAAAGGGAGCATCACTCGTAGTAGGTAAAACGGACCTTATTACTGCCGATGATGAGGAGAGCACCAATGGGCGCGAAGAGGATGCCAATAATGAGAAGTGTCGGAAGGACCGTCCTTGGTGTCAGAATAGGCTGCCAGGCCTTCAGCCGCTGTTGTTTGAATGCGGTATCTATGCGAGCGTCAGCAAGAGCATGAGGTGGGGCCCGGAAAGACGCACTGGCAGGCCGCTTCCAACTACCCTTCTCCTTTTTAGGCGTTTCTCCTTGAGAATTTGAGGCTTGCTGCGAGCTCTTTGCTCGACGGAAGAGAGCCATGGTGGTTGGTGATGGGTGGAGGAGAGGTGGATTGAGCAGCGCGCTCAACTTCGGGTCAGCTCGGCAAAGGGGATTCCTTATGTAATCATTCGTATTCGGGCTCTAATAAGGTACACGTCATAATCATTAGAAATCACACTCTCGGACTCTCTGCCCTCGATCCTCTCCCGTCTGCCTTCGAAATCGACGTCGAGGAAGATCCGGTGGTGGATGTCTGCCGACGTAGCGAACGCCGAGATCGCTCACCAGTTCTTTTCTGAACAGGCGATGCCGATGCCGATGCCGATTTCGTCGACAAGCCAGGTGCCAGACTGAAGCGCGGTAACCTGATTTTTAGCGTCGTTGTAGCGTCTGGACCAAACTGTGAAGGCTGTGAAGGAGTAACTGGGTTGGACATCGCCTTATTATCCACAGCGGTCGGTGGGCTTGACTGTGATACGGGTGCAGATGGAGCCGAGTTTATAGGCGGTGTGATTACGGGTGCAGTTATTGGCTCCGCCTTCAGGGCACGATTGGTGGACCTTTGCTGACCTTGACCTCGCGAAGGACGCCCTCTCCCGGCCTTCCGTTTGCGCTCCCGAGTTGCGGCGCCAACTGTGGAACGTCTTGGACCTGGTGCACCGTGCTCTTCATCGCCAGAGCCGTTGCTCTCAAAAAAGGCTGTGGACTACAAGCGGATCCAGGCTCAGTAATCAATTGATACGCACATACGCCATTTTTCCCTTACAAATACGATGTCTCGTTTTGACGCCCGTGCCGGCTGCTTTCGTTCTGAACTTCTTTCGGCAAGCTTTGTCTCGGAAGGACCCGATTCTGAGTGCGATGGTACGGGGAATGCAGGATCTTGACATCCCTGAGAGTCCGTTCCGTCCTTGGCGAGACCTTCGATGGGTTTTAGCGAAGATGTGGGTTTACTTGATTCTTCCGTCGCGATTCCGGTTTGTGCCATGTCTAGAAGCAGCTTGCCATGACGTCAACAGCAAGGCTCGATACCACACCATTGAAATAGCCTACCAAAGCGAGCCGAATGTCCTCGATGCCCATCCCCCGTAGAGAATTTTTGATCGTCTCATTTTCATCACCGTCCAAAGAGCTTAAAGATGTAAGCGGTGACAGGGGTGCATCAGCGCCAGTTTTGGATCTGCTAGATTATTTTTTGTAAATTGTCAAGGGAACGGGTAACGCCTAATATGCAGACCTCTGATTAGGGCAATGTATGCCATGAACCTTGTCCCAAAAGTCAAGTTTGATGATGCGCTCGGGAATACGATATCTCTTTCCGTTGATGAAGACTTCATCGACGGCGACCTTATCGTGCGGTGATGACGTCTCAACATCGAGAATCTCTATATTCCCGTTATTCACTTGCCCAGGCCGAGAGACATCTATTACTGCGGGATTTTGCCTTGGGACCCGATGCTTGATACGCTATATCCCTATCTCAGAACAACGATGGTCATAAATGAGGAGACAGTGCTTACAAGCGTGTGATCCACGTGGTTAGGGCACATCCACTTCCTGTCCAACGGGGGCATAGCTAGCAAAGGCGGATTGAGGCAGTCGAGGTGCCAGTGAAGAGGGCAGTAATCGCAAGAGACTATGCTCCTCCACAGCTCTAAGTCAGGGTCATGTGCATTCTGCAGCCGTGACCTCTTCTCTGACGTGAGTGTATCTTGGGACATTGTTCGGGGGAGCGCAGACGTGCTGCATCGGAAACAAAGCACTGGGGCGCCGTTCTTGTCTTTCGTGCGGTAAGGGTCGCGATACTCCATCTGACCATACCGGCTAGCGGAAGAACATCGGATGTAATCCTCGGGCAAGCCTCAAAGGAAACACTTACTTGAGGCGTGGTGCTTTGATCAACGAAAGATCCACGTATTGCCCTCGAGGGTTGCTCCCCACTGAAGGATTACACGGTAAGACAACCGTGGGATGGTTCTTCTCAAAAGCTCACCAAACTTAAAATAAGTACGAATGTCTTCAGGAAGCTGAAACTCCACCGGTGGACTACTCTGAACGTGATGGAGGAGCGGGGATAACAAAGATGATGGTGGCATTGACGGCGGATTCTAGCGGCATCCAAATGAGACGATTTATAGACGGTTCGGCTACGCTTGGAATACATTCAATCCTTACCTGGTTTACTTCGCAGCTGGGACAAAACCACCTGCTTTCTCCTTCGGGAATGTCTGCTGCCTCCATTGGAGGATCAAGACACCAAAGGTGATACGCCCGAGTGCAACCATCGCAGTAGACCAGAGACCCTATAGAACGACACGCGGAACAGTGATCCTCATTTCGCTAGCAGAAATGAGCACACCATAAATGAGAGGTGGAAAGCAGTTACCGCGGAAGAGTGACTGTTGAAAAGTGGAAGTGCAGCGGGCAATGGCTCCTCCTTAACCCTGCTAACCATCTTATCCCCGTCTTTTTCCTTACTCTTTCCCTTGCCTTTCTCCTTCGCACGGGTGGCCTTTGCGCCTGGAGGTACGTCCTCAGGAATTCCGACTGAACTGGACCGAGAAACGAGCTCGGGATCCCAGCTGTTAGTCTGAGAGTCAGTTTCCAATTGCCCTGCGGCCATGTGCTCAAGGGCATCGGCATTTGTCGGTCCCTGCGGTGGGGTATTCAAACGACGGGATACGCCCCGCTGTGCTAGTTGTGAGAGGGACCTAGCACAAGAGTTGTCAGCCATCATTTAACTCGGAGCGAGTGAGGTTACAGAGATAAGTTGTGAAAGAAACTGTGCTGGGGTACACAAAGGCGAGCATTTCAACACGCACCCTTTGTCCAGCCGTACCCGTTTACGCCTCGGTCCGTCCACCTCTGGTACACTTTCCAGACTGCCAATTATGGGTCCAGTCAAAACTCCCGCGTATGTAGTCCCCGGATCATGTTGTGGTAGGTAGGACATGGTTGGAATGGGCTTCTTAGGATCTCGCTTGCCCGAGGCCTGAAGGACAGAAGACAGGGTCGGAGGGGCAGGAAGAACTTCGGTCGCAAGATTTGGATCCCCAGTATCCAGCGCAGTGCGGGGTGGCTGCAGAGCTGGGGCACCTGGGAGCATGTAAACAGGGATGCTCGCAACCGATGTCATTCTACACCAATCAAAGGAGGTTTTGTGAGCATCGACAATCCACAGAACAGCGAGACCTACCTACGAGATTTGAAGGGGAACCGCTACGATATAACAAAAAGGTTACACGTAGTGGTCGTGACAGGGTAGGACGGACAAGTTTCCTGTACAGGACTAGTAGGCTCCGACGCACTGGCCTTCCTTTTCGTCTCAAGCGTTCCATTGCAACTTCATAATACACTATCACATTCTATTTTGTCCTATCAAAAATACCCACTATCGCGGGGATGACCTAGTAATGTATCGGGGCCAAGCACATAGACCCCGAAAAATGGCACGAGTTTTGAAAACCCGTACACCGAACATCGTTCCAGCAACACGCCGTCTGCTCATCCAAAACATAGTAACCTTCTAGAGGCTTCGAGATGAGTGATGTTCCTAGACCTGGCCGCTGAAGATCGCACAATCCCCCATTTTGACACATCACGTCCTTCGCCCGCTTGGGAGCCGTGATTTGTCACTTGAAAGAGAACATGGTTTTGCGTTGCTTTTTTTGCGTATAACAGTCCCCGAGTCTTTTCGGAAAGTATACGAGGGTCACTTGTCTTGGGTCAATAGCCTGTCATGCAATGTGAGGTACTCCACACTGAGGTGACGTGTCATGATATTTACCACTCTGGTTCAACTTCAGTTATCACGGACATCCTAATTATCAGTGTTATCGATGAAGTGGCGTTGGAAGCAGCCTAGAGGCCCACTGTATTTTCTTGGTCTCCTCGATGTCGTGGAAGATAACCCAACCTGAAGACGGTTTTCTTGTGAAGAGAGTAGAATTGGGGTGAACATGTAATACCTACAGTACCTTGAGCAGGGATTCTCATGAAATTTTCAAAGAGCACTTACAGTATTGCCTCGAATAGACCTGTATGTTCCGTCGGCAATCCACCGTGCACCATTCTGCTTGTATCCGTTGACCAGACATTGCCGCAGGCGTTTTGCATCGCCTTGACAACTTTCTATCTGGACATTGAAACGCTGCGTATATTTCTTCAATTGAGACCGAATTGAAACGGCGCGCGAAAGCGCCCTGAAGGACAGTGCATGCGATTTGCACCATGACGACGATTTTCCATGACTGACAAAGGCATTGTATGCTTATGTGGAACGTCAGCGCATGTCGGCGCCCCAACAAGGAAATTACCATTTAATAGAGTGAGATGATCCTACGAAATCATAATCGTCTTCTTGTAGAATCAAAACGACAAGACATACCCCTTCTTCAGCAGTGAATTTTCTACGTTCGAGTTCAGCAGAGGCACCTGCAGCGCCTGCGGGAATAATAAAGACGTCCTGTAAGACAGAAAGTTGTTTCGGATCGATGTCGACTGCACAAAGTGGGACTGATACCTGAATAGCGGTCATTGCGATAATCGTCAGAATTTCTTCCCCACATCTGAACCTTTGAGAGTCGAGTAACTAAGATGCACGGTGCCTCAGTGGTTAATTGATCATCGCCAAATGGGCTTACCACGCAAGCCGCCTTGACATCTAGCGGAATCTCCGCTACTTTCGTGCCAAGAGATGTTAAACGACCGTCGTTGTCTATGACTGAATGAATGGTTAGAGAGCTGAGGCTCTGAGCGATTGATTCGGACGGCGGAATAGTCAGCCATTGTAGTTTCATAAAGTTGTCAATGCCTAAAGCCTTCAGTTGAAGAATGGCAGAGGAAAGCTCCGTGCGAGTGATTTCCGGCATAGTGACAGCGGGCAACTGATTGTAGTCGGAAAAAGTGTAAAGGCGATAACACAACCCTTCAGAGGTCCGACCAGCTCTTCCCGCCCTTTGAATCGCCGACGCTTGAGATATCGGAACAACTTTTAATGACGAAAGCCCGACAGAACCGTCGTACATGCGAACCTTTGACCAAGAATATTAATGTAGTCCCATCTTGAAAATACATTGAATACCTTCACAAAGCCGCAATCAACGACAAACTTGATGCCATCAATAGTTATGCTAGCCTGATGAAGTGGGAAAATCAAAATCGGATAGTCGCGAATGGATGGGGACTGACCTCAGCAATGTTAGTGGCCACCACAACCTTCCTGGCGTCTGAGGGAGCAGGTTCAAAAACCTCCATCTGCTCGGCCATAGTGAGACCGGAATGCAGGGGCATGGGTCTCAGGCGTAGCCTTTTTTCCGGGAGTCTGGATAACGTTCATAAAGTTAGTTTCCTTTCGGCATGCCCAAGTCAATGCCACCGACGAAGATATCCCATCTACCAGGTCTTCCAGACACCTGTCTATTTCTTCTCGACCAGTCAAGAAGACCAAAATATCCCCTTTGCCATGCTGCAGAGAGTTACAACGATCTCACAAATGAGTAAAGGGGTGAAACGAACCTGCCTATGTATGGACAACACAGTCTCCGCAGCCTTGCGCACATAGTCTTCAGTTGGTTCTTCCAGATAAGCAATGTGAACAGGATATGCCCTCCCTTCCAGGCTCACGATTATAGAGTCAATCGGGTCTGGCGGAGATGAGAAGAATTCTAGAAAGGCGGTAGCATCCAATGTTGCAGACGACACGATAATCCGCAATGAAGGACGTTTCCGACACACTCTACGAACTGGGTCAGTATTAGAAGGTAGGTTAGGCAGGGATGCAGAACTTACTTCTTCAGAATGGCGAGAAGCATGTCTGTGTACACGCTACGTTCGTGAGCCTCATCAACCTTGGACGAATGTATCAGGGAAGAGAAGAGCAAAGACTCAACAAGGGCATGCATACCATGATTACACTAAAGCGGCTCAAAAGAGGATCTAATAGAGCCTCCCGAAAGAGAACACCATCCGTCATGTAACATATGCGTGTGAGCTCTTTGCTGCTGACATCTTCGAAGCGAATAGTGTACCCCACCTAGCAAGGATTCAGAAACGTTTCACTGACTTGCGACCAGTAGCCAACCAACCTCCTCACCCACGACTGAACCCATCTCGTAAGCCGTGCGGGTTGCTACAGAGGTAACTGCGACGCGACGGGGTTGTGTACAGGCTATAACCCTGCCACCGGCAGACCACCCGCTCTCGTGCAGGTATTGGGGGATTTCTAGAAATTAGTACGAAAGACTACGGCAGCAAAAGCGCGACATACGAGTAGTCTTGCCACATCCAGTCTGTCCAACAACGATAACAACTTGGTGATTCTCTACACAATACAAAATGTTGTCCTCTGTAAATAGGAACACCTGTCGGAAACTTGGCACCTCAGGAAACGAAAGAATTGCTAACTGTGTTTCGCGATCGGCAAACGATCCCTCTGCGCTTGGACGGACAGCGCTTGGGGGGGAACAGCCGACAGTAGGAGGCCACCCTCCTCACCAGAGGTTCTATCGAGAGAGCTACCTGGCCCTAGAGTACCAGGCTTCCAGAATTGTAGAGAGGTAGACATGTGAGAGAGTGGTATATTATATAATCAATCACTTTTCTTCCTTCTCGACGGGAGCGGGAGGTTCGCCAGTATTATTCGTCGGGGCTCTGTCGCCTCTCCCTCCGCGGTCTCTTCGAGGCCTCCCAAAGCCCCGTCTGCCGCGTCTCGTGTCCCCACGCGGTTTCACAGTCGGTGAGGCTTCGGGTTCCTCACTCCGATCTCTGGCATTGGTCTGTGCAGTTGAGACCGATGAGGACGCCTCAGCCTTTTCAGTCGTTGACCACCCCTCTGTTTTTTTATCCGAATCCCACTCCCTGCTCTGGATCCCGCCCATTTTCCTCCGAGCATTTTGCTCGCGTGTGCGATTGATCGATTCCTGTACCTTTCGCATCTGTGCCTGTCGTTGTCGTTCGGCCGCCTGAGTCTGTTTGAACGCGTCCTCATCTGCCGCGACATCCTGACATTTGACATGAGGCATATGCAGATGCAGGGCGGACGCACGACCGACATACAAGTCTCCTTTGTTTGATTTTCTCATTTTGCTCTCTCATTCGAGCCATTCTTTCGGCGAGCTCCTCGTCTGTCAATTTGTCCTGAACAACACCAAGAAATGGTAAAATGGGTGGTTCCGATGGTAAAGCGAGACAAGGTTCACCCTTGGCAAACCACCTGTCTTGACACGTTCAGGATTAACGTATGGTGTCTTCTTTGAGACATTCAGCTTTGCGGCATCGTCGACTTTGTCCGCTCCCATTGTTGGTGTCGTTGGAGCAGCGGTAGTGTCGGTAGCGACAGAGTTGGTGACATCAGTGGATGATTGTGTCGTCAGCTGAGAAGGCGAGGGCGGGGATGCCAATGAAGACTGGGCATCCGAGGCGGGTTCAGGCTGGACAATGTTCAAACCGAGAGAGTTGAGGGGAGGGTCTGGATCGGCCATGCCTGATGTCGGGCGGGCGAGGTTAGGAACTGGAGGCCCGGTCCGACTACGGAGTAACGCGGGTCAGTGGGCAAAACTCCGGCGCGCGCCTTGACGAGTGGATAAATAGGGGGCTGATAATCCGCTTCGTTCACAGTCTTATCAACCATGTCCCTCTCCAACAAACTCGCCATCACCGATGTTAATCTCAAAGATAAGCGCGTTCTTATCCGCGTTGACTTTAACGTCCCCATGCAGGATGACAAGATAACTAATCCTGCCGTATGTGTGCACCTACTGGCGCTGTAAGCCTGTCGAGACTTATTTTCTCCAAGCGTATCGTTGCCGCTCTGCCCACCATCAAATATGCGCTCAATAATGGTAAGTTTGCCTCAGATTCATCACCTGCTCTGACCCGAGTCTCATTCATCAAGGTGCATCTGCTGTCATCCTCATGTCACATCTTGGGCGTCCGGATGGAAAGCCCAACCCAAAGTATTCCCTTGAACCCGTCTTTCACGAACTGTCCCGGCTGTTGGACAATAAGCCGGTTACTTTCTTGAGAGATTGCGTGGGCCCAGACGTCGAGAGGGTAGTCTCCTCAGCTGAGAAAGGCTCCATCATTCTCTTGGAGAATCTCCGCTTTCATATAGAAGAGGAGGGATCTGTGAAGGACAAAGACGGGAAGAAAACCAAAGCTGACCCTGCTAGGGTGACTGATTTCCGCGAACAACTCACAAGACTCGGGGATATATATGTGAACGACGCGTTCGGCACCGCCCACCGTGCTCATTCTAGCATGGTCGGTATCAAATTACCGCAGCGTGCGGCCGGTTTCCTTGTCAAAAAGGAGCTAGAGTTTTTCGCAAAGGCCCTGGAGAACCCAGACAGACCTTTTCTGGCTATTCTTGGTGGTGCCAAGGTGTCTGACAAAATCCAGCTGATTGACAACATGCTCGACAAGGTTGTACAGTTTGTTGCCAGTCAAGATGACCACCACTGAGATGATGACTTGTAGGTTAATTCGCTCATCATATGCGGTGGCATGGCGTTTACGTTCAAAAAGACCCTTGAGAATGTTTCAGTGAGTAGCATGTCTGAATCGCATTGACTAACCTCTAAGCAGTAGAACGTAGATCGGAAATTCCCTGTTTGACGTAGCTGGATCAAACAACGTCGCAGCACTCGTTGAAAAGGCTCGGAAGAATAACGTGCAGCTCGTTTTCCCTGTTGATTATGTCACCGCGGACAAGTTTGACAAGAATGCTCTTGTACGCTTGGCGTTTACGCATCTACAGGCCTCTGTTGATAAAGCTGTTCAAACCAGGTTGGTTCGGCAATAGATGATGATGGCATCCCAGAGGGTTGGATGGGCCTTGATGCTGGGCCAAAGAGCCGAGAGTTATTCCGCTCAGCCGTCCTTTCTGCGAAGACCATTCTATGGAATGGGTCCGTGATTGTTTGCATTAATACTCGTGCTCTTCTTCATATGCGATCACAGTCCTCCAGGTGTCTTCGAATTCCCGGCCTTTGCTGCAGGTTCGAAAGCGCTACTGGATGCCAATATTGAAGCTGCCGAGAAAGGTGCAGTTGTCATCGTCGGGGGAGGTGATACTGCTACGCTGGCAGCGCAGTATAATGCCGAGGGTCGCCTCAGCCACGTGAGTACTGGGGGCGGAGCCAGCCTCGAACTACTTGAGGGGAAGGCAAGTCATTCGGGCATGTCCTGGAATGGATTACGCTGATCCTTGAGAAAGGTGCTACCCGGAGTATCTGAGTTGAGTGAAAAATGAAGGAACGCCCGACGAGAGGTGGAAACGTTATAGTGTAAGTTTAGGGGTAGTTCCACGGAAAACGGAAGGGGATTAAACTGCCGTGTGCTGTGTGTTGTTTCGCCGATGCCGATGTAATACGACAGTGTGGTGCCAAATTATCTGATAAGTATTTATCAGCCACCGCGTGAATAATATAATCCCACCTTGCCTTTGTACCAACTCTAACTCCACTCGCTGACACCCCACTATGTTGTTGACGTCAAGAGTATCTCGAGGCCTCATTACTCATCGTGCTACTCTTCGCAAGTCCCATCTCACATCCGCTTTTGCCAGTGCCAGGAGAACCTATGTTCAGCCTTCCGGTGCTGACAGAGCGAGTGTTGTCGATATCCCTCCAGCGTACCACGATGAGAGCCATTTCGCACCTAGAGCTGGTAATTGTTCCGCCTCTTAAACCAATTACAGTGCATGAAGCTGGTTAATTCCACCACAGACATGCTTGGCTTCAAGCTCGAATTACCACAGCGGGAGGATGGAATTACCAAAAAGACCCGGCCTATTTACCTCGACATGCAGGTAATATTACAACTATATCGTCTTCGGGTAACTACATTTCTCTGATTACCTCAAGGCCACTACCCCAGTAGACCCACGTGTTTTGGATGCCATGCTCCCCTACTTGACGGATCAGTATGGGAATCCACATAGTCGAACACACGCATATGGCTGGGAAGCGGAGAAGGGAGTAGAGGACGCGAGGAAGGTTCGCTTATGTTCACTTGCTCCCTGCACCTTCTGTTCTCATGGATTGTTCTAGTACATTGCCGACCTGATTGGTGCTGATCCAAAGGACATCATTTTTACCTCTGGGGCCACAGAAACGAATAACATGGCTATCAAAGGGGTAGCACACTTTCATAAAGACAAGAAGAGGCATATCATCACCACCCAGACTGTCTGTCTTTCACGCTTGCCGTTCTCAATTCATCTCATCGCCGTATTTTTGTACAGGAGCACAAATGCGTTCTCGATTCATGTCGAAAACTGCAAGAGGAGGGGTTTGACATTACCTACCTTCCCGTGCAGAGGAATGGCGTTATTTCTCTTGAAGAACTTGAAAACGCGATCAGACCCGACACTTCACTGATTTCCATCATGACCGTCAACAACGAGACGGGGGTCATCCAACCAGTCAAGGAGATAGGTGCTATTGCACGCAAGCACCGTGGCATATTCTTCCACACCGATGCTGCGCAAGCTGTTGGAAAAATCCCCCTTGATGTCAATGCCATGAACGTGGATCTCATGAGTATCTCGGGACACAAACTTTATGGCCCCAAAGGCATTGGGGCGGCTTACGTCCGACGACGACCTCGGGTACGGTTGGAGCCCATCTTGAGTGGCGGTGGTCAGGAAAGAGGCCTGCGTAGCGGGACCTTACCTGCTGCACTTGCCGTGGGCATGGGCGAAGCGGCGAGAATAGCTAAGCAGGAGATGGCGGTGAGTGCAGTATTTAAGCGCGCGATGATGTGAAACTGCACGCCAGCTTTGCTGGTGAGAGGGCGGCTATGAAAGGTCTCTGGGACCTACCTAGATCTTCTAGCCGGCTTCGCAATGATTTTTGTGCAGGGGTACTGAGCGTTACTTAGAGTTTTTTTGTTACTCCTTCTTGTTTACTGACAGGACGGCGCAGAGAGATCATGCCTGGATCACACAACTATCACAACGGCTCATTAAGGGTATCAACGAGGACGTGGAGCATGTCGTCCGGAACGGTGATCCCAATGGGTATCCTGGATGCGTTAACCTCAGCTTTGCGTATGTAGAGGGCGAAAGTCTATTAATGGCACTGAAGGTGGGCGTTATTTGTTATGCTGAGTTAGATTTGGTTGAAGTAAGGCGCTCGTAGGACATCGCCTTGTCTTCAGGAAGCGCATGCACTTCGGCATCGTTAGAACCCTCATATGTACTTCGCGCGCTAGGTCAGCCAATTCGTTTTACACAATGCATGGTATACTCACATCTTTTTGTAGGCGCTGCTGAGGATATGGCACATTCGTCACTTCGTTTTGGCATTGGTCGTTTCACAACCGAGGCGGAGATAGATTTCGTCATTGGAAAAATTGTCGCGACAGTGCAGAGGCTGCGTGATATGAGCCCTCTCTGGGAAATGGTGCAAGAGGGTATTGATATTAATACTATCGACTGGGCCCAGCATTGAACATCGACATCTCCGCTATAAGTTGCTTTGCAGTTCCTTTTTATTTTTCATGAAAACGTGCTTTCTTTCGCTAATCATATTTTTTCTCGCGTCGATGAATAAATAGTATGTTATTATCTAATAACCTTCTGGGGGCTGTGATTGCGTGCCATGTTTGGCTCTGCTTTCGAACTCCGCGTGAATTATTGGGTTCGAAGTCGGTCATTTTACTTTCCCTCGTTTCCTCCTTGTCGCCATGTCTCGCCGTCTTTATCTTGGAAGTACGTGTACTCCACTTTCACAAATTCCCGTGTTTTCGTCATCATGATGACTTGCAGAGCTCCCTCCGGATACAAGGTCCGATGATGTGTCCAAATTCTTCGATGGTTACGGCAAAATTATCGATTGTCGTGTCATGACTGGTCAGTCGTAGTCTCCCTTCACCGTTTTCCTACCCACGAGGTTTACCCTGAAAATGGATCAGGCTTTGGATTTGTTGAGTTTGAAAGTGCCAGAGTATGGCTTTTTTTTAAGAAAAAAAAATGCCCGTTTTCGACGTTGACCTAACAATATAGGATGCTGAGGATGCACTGCATCACTTCAATGGCAAAAATTTTATGGGCCAGAAGTATAAACATACTCTTTTACTCGCTTCTGGCTGATTGAATGGCTTGGCTTTTTTTACAGCATTGTTGTCGAATTCGCTAAGGAGTCGCGTCCTCGTCGTGAACCTTACGAAGACAGACATGGGTATTCTCAAATCATTAAGAGGGAAATACTAAGGATGTGCTCATAATTTCCCAGCGCCCCCGTGCGTGCTCGCAGGCCCCCCGGGATTAGAATCATCGTTCTTGGCATCTCCAAGGACACTAGTTGGCAGGTATGCTGATCTCACCACTTGTCCTTAACCGATCTTGTCAACCATAATGAAAACGGTCCAACAATGATCGACCGGGTATTGTGGGGTTTTGTTTTCTCGTGCAATAGTTTCATTGGGTTGTATGCGAATTCTAGGGATGTTCCGTTCTTATTAGTTGTACAGGATCTCAAGGACTTTGGCCGCGAAGCTGGTAATGTTTCCTTCGCTGATATTAACCGTGATGTTCCTGGTCAAGGGTACATCACATTCACCCAGCGCTATGTTCCGTGCTAATGCGACTGCATAGAATCCTTGAATACTTAAGCCGTGAGGATGCCGAACGTGCTGTCAAGGAGTTGGATGGCAGAGACCTGCGTGGTCAGGCCGTCCATGTTGATTTACATGATGACGTGAGTACTCTTCCCCTCACCCAGTGGATGTGCGTTTAACGCGTTACCCAGCGCAACCCTGACAATTACCGCCGCGATGACCGCCGCGAATTTCGAGAGGATCGCTACCGGGATGAACGTTACAAGGACGATCGTGTCAGAGACGATCGTTATAGAGATGAGCGCTACCGCGGCGACGATCGCCACGACCGTTACCGTGAAGAAAGGGCTTCTTACCGACGGGATAGGTCGCGTTCTCCTCCCCGTCGTGGCGAAGATGATCGTCGCCCCAGGTCACCTCCCGCTCGGAGGGATTTTGAAGATAAAAGGCCTGCAGGGTACGATGATCGACGGGGGGGCTATGATGACCGGAGAGGTCCTGACCCTTATTATGATCGTCGCAGGGACGACCGCCGGGATGATCGCCGTCGCGACGAAAAGGAAGAACGCTTCGAGGACAGGGCTTCCAGACACAATGGGGACGGCGGGTGGCGTTGAAGGCGGGTGTCGAGTGGTCGTGCCAAGCAAAATGAAAGAGACGGAACG